>UMKW01011530.1_pt1 | contig 23568 bp, 18 predicted proteins | sample 1966391 | NCBI WGS metagenome assembly UMKW01 (sample SAMEA4836183, study PRJEB28245) | human gut metagenome | biome: gut microbiome; material: fecal sample | place: Denmark | collected 2008
ATAGTCGATCTCAGCGCCCAGCCTGCGGGAGAGCGTTGCGCCGCGATAGTTATCCGCAGCATCCTCATCGAACTCAAACATCTCGCTTGCGGGGATGATGACCTTGAACGTGCCATGATAGACCACCGCATACGCGAGGTCAGGGCTCTCATCCATGCGCTCGATGCCTGCGATGATACCTGTAATGACGCGCCGGCTTTTCATAGACTCTGAAAGGTCGATGATGTCCTGCCTGCGCCTGGCTTCGGGGGTCAGCTCGCTGCGCTGGCCGTCAAGGGATATGACGGTGCGCCTGCGCGGTCTGCGTGTGGGCGAAGTCTCTAGGACAGGTGCGTCAGCGGCCGGTTCATCGGATTGCGGTAAAGGCGTTACCTGTATAACCGATTCAGGCTCAGGCTTGGAAGCGCTTCTTCGGGACCTCTTGGGCTTTGGTTCGGGCGTTTCCTGTACAACCGGCTCTGCGGCTGTGTTTTCCGGCCTGTCTTCAGGCGCCTGAGGAAGGTTTGCGGCTTCTTCGGTTTCAGTTGTGGGGGATGGTATTGAATCAATGGCTTCGACGCCGTCGTCTGGTGCAATATCCGCTTCGGCCGTTTCAGTCGTAGGGGACACCGTTTCATCAGGTTTTTCGACAATCTCCTCGGCGGATCCCAAGGCGATTTCACTGTTTTCATTCTCAGTCATGGACACAGCGGTGTCTTCGGCTGTACCGGGCGTGGATAACTCCATATTCATCGTTTCAACGGTTTCGGTTTCGGATGTTTTCTTAGGCATGCTTTTATTTCCTCCTATCAAAAGTTTTCGGGTGGGGTCGCTGTTTCATATAGGTCGCCAACGCTGGGCGTAAGCGGCGTGTACTGCGGCTGCACTGCATACGGCTGGCTCATGGGCTCTGAATAATCGCTCGCCTGATAATCCAGTATGGAGCAAGGGCGCAGCTGCTTTGCCGCGGCGAGCCTGGTATAATCGAGTTTTTTTAACCGCAGTATTTTCTGCCCCCTTAACGCCACGAGCATATCGTCGTGCGGTAAGCGCATAACTTCATCCGGCGTGAGCAGCCGGCGCTTACCAAGCCCCTCGGAATAGCGGTACTGCGGTATGACCTGCGCTACAGCGAAGGTTTGCCGGGTGGTCATGGTGGAGTTCACGTCGATGGTCATGTCCCCGCTGCGGGTGGAAACATAGGTTGCCGTCACATCGTCCGAGCAGCCGAGCATGAGCTGGGTATCACAGCAGCCGAGTATTTCGGCCCAAAGGTTGTTGCCGTATCGGTTCTGCAGCTGGGGAAGGCTTTGCAATGCCAGTACCAGCGCGACCGAGCGCGACCGAAGCGTGGCTGCCGAGCGTGCGAAATCCCGGCCGTTGTTTCCGCCGATGGTGCCGATGTTCGCAAATTCGTCGAGTACGAAGTTGATCGGTATGGGGCAGCGACCGCCCGGCGATGCGTCTGCGAAGCGTGTCAGCCGGATAAACAGGAACGAGAAGAACAGCGAGGAAAGGAAGTTCATGGTGCTGTTCTGATCGTCGAGTATCACGAAGTAAGCGCATTTGCGCTTTGCCGGGGCAGTCAGGTCGATGTCACTGCGGCTTAGGATGCGCTTGACCTGCTCACTTTGCAGGGTTTGAAGACGCGTTCCCAGACCGAGCAGGATACCTGAGCGCACCGTGTCGCTGGACTGGCGAAACAGATTGTAGGGCGCTCTGGCCGGGTGCTCCACGGGCAGCTTATCAAACAGCGCCGATAGCTGCCGTTCATTGGTTTGGGTTAGGAAGCGATATACCTCCGGCAGATTCCGCCGCTCTGCGCCAAATGCTGTGGTATGGTCAACATAGAACACTAGCGCCTTTAACAAGTTGGCCTCGCCATTGTCCCAGAAATGGTCGCCCCTTTCTCCGCTGGTGTTGGAGATGATGACGTCGCTCAATACCTGCGCAAGAAGCGTGTCCTGCTGCAGATCGGCCATGCAGTTCCATGAGTCGCTATGATGCGGGTCAACGAGGTTGAACACTTTGACCTCATACCCGTTATCAATGAAATAGCCCGCCATATCGTTATACAGTTCCGATTTACTGTCTGTCATGATCACAGATTCCTGACGCTTGACGCTTTGTATGAGGTATGGGCGAATCACAGCACGGCTTTTCATGGTGCCCGACGCACCGAACACCAATATATGCCTGTTGAGCTTCGTATCCACGGGGAGACAGACCGCCTGGCCGTTCAGTTCTCCGAGTATCGTTCCTTTGGCCTTGTCCGGCGGCGCGACCTCGAATACCTTTTTCACATCCTTCGGCTCCATCCAGCCCGCCGTGCCATACGCGCCGGATTTCGAGCGGGTGAAGTTCCTCGCGTCGTATTCCTTGCTGCCGAACTTATCGTGCAGCTTGACATACAGCACGACGCCGCCAGTGCCAAGCAAAAGAAAGAGCGTACCCTTTAGGCCGCTCGCGGTGAATGCGTAAGGGATACAGTAGAGCGGACTCGCCTTGAGCTCGGCCATGAGCACGCCGCCAGTCATACCGTCCTGCCGCATCCATTCTTCGTAGTTGTAAAGCAACTGACCCAGCAGGCCGCCGAGATACAACAGCAGAACTGAGCCAAGCAAACAGGCCAGCAGAATGCCGGCCTTGCGTTTATCCAATATGGGTCACCTCCCTTGTAAGGCTGCGGCGATGCGGGCCGGGTCGATCAGTTTGAGTTCTATGCGCTCACCGAGAAACGGTTTCACGTATGCAAGCTGCCAGGGATAGCAGATAGCCTCGTACCGACGCTCTTTATCCTCTATGGCGGCAAGCCGGAAGCGAACAAGCCTCGCAAGATCGCCGTCCAAGTGAGATAGAATGTACTTCCCGCCGTCAACGGCATCGCAGTCGCATTCCACGAATCCGTTCACCTGAAGCCGCAGTGGAAACAGTACGCTCCTGAGACATGACTGAAGCGCTGGTATCGTGAGCAGCCGTAGCAGGCTTTTTCCATCATCGTTCAATGGCACGAAATGCACCGCCGTGTAGATGTGGTCAATGCGGCAATCCCTGCGGCCAGCTTTGTTGGTTTCCATGAGTGTATCGAGCGCCACGCTGCCGCTCCTGCCGAACAGGATCGCGCCACAAAGCGCGTCCACGCCGGCGTTGCGCCTCGCCAAATCCTCACATTGCTGCATAGCTTTGAGTTCTCCGTCGCCGTGCCATTTCATAACGGCGCTGCGGGTATTGTATACTGCGAATCCTATGCCACGTTTCAACAGCAGCCCTGTCATGCGGGTGAAGCCAGTTTTGTTCATGGAATCCCCATCCAGCTTTTTGATGATGCGGCTATGATAAAAGCATGGCGTGTCGCCCACGATCGATTCTATGCGCCCGGTCTGAAGCGGCGGCAGCATATATGGCCGCATCTCAATGCCTGTGGAAAGCATCATGGCCAGCATTTCGCCGATCCGATGGTTGCGCTCTATGTCGCCCCGCTTGCCCGAAAAGGTGTGGTTGCGGTATGCAGACAGATAGTATTCCAACGCCGCCGGATGCAACTCGGCCAATATGGGTAATGCGCTTTTGTGAAGCCGGATATTACGCATAGGGCCTCGTTTTCCGCTTATAGACAGCAATCGGGCGCAGTATCGTTTCCCGCTCCAGCTCGCCTCGATCTCCTGCCGGTCTTCTAGCCTGTGGATAAGCTCCCGCATGGTGCGCGGATTTCCCAATATGGAAAGTCCACTCATGGGGAACTCACCTGCAACGGACAGCAGTTGAAGCAGTTCAAGCACATGCGCGCCCGGGCGAATGTATATCATAGCGTCACGACCTTTCTGTTTGGCATTTAGTGCTTCTGACTGCTCTCTTCCCCTCAAAATCGGTAGGGCACTTTGGAAAAAGCGCCCTGTTTATCGGGTTTTCCCGTGCTTCGCTACATACGGGTTTCAAGAAGGCCGATTTTGGCCTCGAATGACGTATGTTTTTTCGGCATTTTTGGGTTATGGGAACAGCGGAAGCAGCGTTTGCGGGTCGGTTTTGATGCGCTCATAGCAGACAGGGAATTCAGATTGCGGAACGAGCAATATCGTTGTTGCGTCCCTGTCGTCCGTAAGCGAACAATAGTGGTGTTCACAGCGAAGCGGAGCGTCATCGTATAGCGTATACAGGGCAAGCGCATCGATGATGGCGTTCAGTTCGATGTTGTCATGGTCACGGTATTCCCGCTCCGGACGGCTCTTATCATACCTGTGGCACACGGTCAGCACGCAGTTGTCGATCCGCAGCTTCTCGTGGCATTTGAAGTATTCGCCCAGAGCAAGGTACAGGCTGTGCCGGATGTATTCAGCGCCGCCATGTTCCTTTTTTGGCAGAAGCGCAGGCATATCCACGCCGAACCAGCCCTCTGCGGTATAGCCTATGTGAAGCGGCAGCACCTCTTTGATCTGGCGCTCCATCTTCGGCCTTGCGGCGGGCGATCCGGTCAAAGCAGGAAGCGACCTTGCGAGCAGCGTGAGCCGTTCCGCGTGGTATGCGAACTCGAAAGCGTTCCGATAGGCTTCCTTCAAATCGCCCGTGTCGTATGCTTCGCTGACATTTCCTATCACCATGGAAGCAAGCTGCAGCCGCTTGTAGGCGCGGTCTATATCCCGCTTAAACGGGGACGGTGTTTTCTTTTCCATGTTGACCTCCGTTATAGAATGTAATGTGCGGTTCTTTGCCGTCCAGCGCGTCCTTCAGCACCGCAAACAGACATGGCGCATGAGGAAGCCGCAAGCCCTGCACCATAGCGATATCCGGCAGCACGATGATGTATTTGATGTCGTCCGCCGGCTGAAGGAGCTTGAGCAGATGCCCTTCCTCCGCACCTATAACAATGATCTCGTACCCGGTCTGCTGCTTCAAAAAGAACAGCTGCGAGGGATAAGTCGCGGGGAAGTGCTCCATGGGCGCTACCTCGGTTCCATATTTGAGCAGCACCCACACGGCCGCGATGGTCTTTGGGTCGGGGCGGACGGTGGGGTCAATACCCAGATATCCGCCCTCGATATCCGTGACGTAAAGCCATCTCTTGAGATTGCGTATGATCTTCTCCGCAGTCGATACCGGTTTGTTCAGCAAGCGCAGCACCTGCTCATACCGGAGCGCCCCGTATTGGGACAACCATTTGATCACATACTGTTCATCCTGCAAAAGCAAGGGCGAACACCTCCTTCTGAAAAGCGTTTTTAATGCCGAAAAACGTATTCCGTGCCACTAAGCGTTTTCTATGAAAGCAGCCATCGTGGAAAAGGCCCGTATCATAAGGCGTTTGCGTGAATACGTTTTATTCTTCTGAAAACGCATTATCCTCTGTATGCGTCTTCTGCGTTTGCTGCCGCTCCTTGAGAATGGCAGCGAGCTCGGCCCTGTCGGTTGTAATGAGCTGCTGCTCCACCTTGGAGGCGCGCACCAGCACCGGCACTTTGTTGTTATTGGAGCTAATCAAAGCCTCACCGCGCTCGAACTGGGTGATGCTGCGTATCTCCGTGCGGGTGAGCTTCAATGTCTCCCGCACATACTCGGCTTCGTCCGGCTCCAGATTGAGGATGATCTTGGTCTTGCTGTTGTTGATGATGGCCCGGCCGTATTTGCCGTCCTCAAGGGAGAAGAAGTCGGATAGGTCCTGGCTGGCTGCGATCGCGGCCGCGCCGTAGCCGCGTGCGATCTTGAATATCTCCTGACAAAACTCACCCGCCTGCCGATTGGAGGATGCGCCGATGAGCTGCCATATCTCGTCGATATAGATGGCTTTGCGCTTCGTTCTGTCCGACTTAACCTGATCCCAGATGTAGTCGAGGCCGATAAACATACCCACGGGTAACAGTTTACCTTTGAGCTCGCTGATGTCGATGACCACATACTTGTTTTCAAGATTCACGTTGGTCTGCTGATTGAAGCTCTGGGCGCTGCCAGTTACAAAACGGCTGACGATGATAGCCAGACGCTGCGTTAAGGGGTTTGCTTCCAAGAGTTTATGCAGATCGCCGAGAATGGGCATCTTCTTATATCGGGTATGCGCCTTATCGGCATACAGGGAGTCGTTGTCGTGGGTGATGCCAAACTGGCTGTAGGTCTTGATCAAGGCCTCGTCCAGCATTTGTTCTTCTTCATTGCTCATATCCGGTATCAGGAGGCTAAAGAAGATCAATAGCTGTTGAATCTTCCGCGACAGCAGTGAATCCTCGCTGTTGTAGTCCATCTCGTCGATCAGCTCCATCTCCGGGCTCAGCGTCCTTCGTATCTCCATGACGTTGATGCAGTTGGTGGAGCCGGGGCTTATCTTGATGTAGGTTCCGCCGACCGCAGCGCAGGCACGCTTGAATTCATGGCCTTTGAGCGGCGCAAGGATATAGCACTGGATTCCGCGCATTCGCATCCTGAGCGCAAGCAGCTGCATGGTAAAGGTCTTGCCCGCGCCGGAGGTGCCAAGCAAGGTCACGTTCGCGTTTTTGTTGACGCGCGTATTGAACAGGTCAACGACGCACAGCGAGTTGTTGTGCCGGTTGATGCCGAGCAAGACACCTGAATCATCGCTCATCTCAAACGAGGTGAACATATATGTGGACGCCGCGCCGCTTGTGAGGATGTTCCGCTGCGCCTTCTTCTCGATGTTCGGGTCGATGCAGAGAAACGGCATGACGGAGCGCAATGCGGCCTCCTGCTGGAAGTTGCAGTCGCCCACGTACATATCCATGGACTTCAAGAGATCCGTCATCTGCCCCCTGCGCCATAGAAGCTCCTCGTATGTCCGGGCCGAAATGGTGATGAACACGGACATATAGAACAGGTCCTCATTGTTGTTGGCGATGCCGGACTTGATGTAGTAGCCCGACTGTATGCTGCCGGTCAGCTCCTCATAATCGGTGCTGGTGTCCTGCATGCCCCGGAGCTTGGTTCTGTTTAGCCGTATCCTCTGCGCCACTTTATCCAGCGTTTTGCCACGGTTCTCACGGCGCAGGTGAACGTCGATGTCCACGCCCTCGCCGGCGTTGATGAGGCTCGACATCCAGCCTCCGCGCACCGCATGGGGGAAGCCGTTCCTTCGGATGTGCATGACCGAATAGTACATACCGTCCATCACCACGAAGTTATAATGTGAAAAGTTGATCCCGCGGGGCGCGATGAAGTTGGCCGGGCGTATGTGCGGCACGGCGTCAAGCCCGATGATCTTGCCCTTGGCCTGCATGGTGTCCACCACGACCCGCTCCACGCGGCTCTGGAACGGTTCGTTGACGCAGGAGGAGCGGTTGAAGAACATATACAGCATCTCGGCGGTAAACGCGTCCTCATCCTCTGGCTGCACAATGGCGTTGCCGCACTGCATGAAATAAGTCTTGGCATTCTGTACCGCCGTCTGGATCATGCCGTAAATATCCGCATAGCTCTCGCCGCTGCTGCGCTTGCCCGCCGGGGGCTCGTACTGGAAGATAAGGAAAAAGCGCCTCGACAGCGCTTCCTTGTTGCCAACGTCCTTTATGAGCCGGAGGTATTCCTCCCCAAGCTGACGGCATTGCTGGTTTTCTTCCCGCGAGAGTTCTTCCCGCACCATGGCCACATGCTTATCGGAATCCGCTTTGCGGCTCACCGACTTGAATTGCAGCTTCATGGGGCTGATCTTCAGCCATGTTGCAAACGATGAGATAATGTTGTATTGCTCCTCGCTGCTGCGAAGCAGGAAGTTGATGGGCAGTATCTCGATGATCTTCACATAGCGGTCGTCGGTGGTTTCGATGATACCGTTGCGGATCTCCCTGACGGGCAGGAAATCCTGCACAAACTCACTTGTTTTGCTTCTTCTTTTTCTGCTTTTTGTGGTTTTCTTTTGCGCTTCCATACTTATATCCAATCCTTCTGTAATGCAGTTTTCTGCGGTTCAAGCCGAACCTGACGATATGGCTGAGGTATTGCATCAGGCTGTCCCCGCCGATGCCCATGAGCGACACGACCCCAAGCGGGATCAGCGTCACCGTCATAATGACTACCTTGGCCGTGGTATCCACATGCAGCCATGCGATCTCGGGATAGCCCACAAGCCCAAGCATAATGATGGCCTCGATGGTGTTCCGCGTTTCCAACATTCCGCCCAAGAGCTTGCCGCTGTCCGTATAGTTCGCCGGTATGGCGTAGGTATTGTTGAACTCCTTTTCGTCCATGTGCGTTACCGTCCTATCCGATAGAATGTAGCTTCAGCCCAATAGCGTCCAAGCCGCAGGGCTTGCTTATGATCCTCAACGTAAATATCCACGCGGGCGATATCGTTCTCAATGCCGCTGCCGCCTCGATCCTCCACGGTATAGACCTCGCCGTTGATGACCAGCACCGTGCCGAAGGGATAGTGGCTGGACATTGCCACCATGCCCGGCGCCACGCGCTTGCCGCTTGCGGTAATACCGCCGGCGTTGCTGCCGCAGCACTTGGAGCAAGCGCAATAGTGCGTTACATTGACCTTAAGCGTATAAAGCGGTGTGCCGAGATCGCCTGTGCCGCCGCCGGCAGGCGAGCTGTAGTCGATCCCGTTGGGGCGGCGATAATATTTCACATAGCTGGGCGTATTGAGTACCACGCCGCCGGCAGAGGAGGAGCAATGCACCCACTGCCTTTTGCCGTCCGAGGTCAGTCCCACATACATGAGCACATGGTTCGTACCGGGGTCGGAGGGCTTGGCCTTGAAGCCAAGATCGCCGGGAAGCAGCTCCGATGCGGAGATCTCTGTCGACTTGCTCCATTGATTTGCGCTGCCCGTGCCTATGGACTGGCCAAGCGCGGTCTTGTAGACCCAATCCGTAAACCCGCTGCAATCAAGGCCGTAAGGGCGGATCGTACCGGAGGTAACGGAGCCGGAGCCCGTCACCTTCTTGGGCTTGCCCCAATCGTCGTTCCAGCCCGCCGGGCTTTTGCCGCCCCAGAAATAAGAGACCTTGCCCACAAGGGAAAGCGCCGTTTCTATCAGCTTCTTTCGGGCGTCGGTGGTATTGAGCCCGTCCACGATGCCGATAAGCTCCTCGCTTGTAAGCTCCGGAATGTCGCCTGCCGCAAGCGTGCCGTAGAGCGTCATCTTCAAGGCGTCTGCCATGGTTTTGATGGCAGCGCCGTAGGTCGTGCCGGTCGTCTCCTCATATATGGCGTCCGGGTCTATATCAAAAGCCGTATAGATAACGCCCTCATTGAAGGGAGCTATCGTGCATTCGGCGTATTTCACGATCTCGGTATCCGGCGTAAGCGTCTCCACATCGCCCGCCGCATAGTACGTTTCGGAGCTGACACCCACGATGATACCACGGGAGTATACGGGGATATCCACGCTGACAGGCGAATAGGCCGTGCGCTGTATCTCCGTTTCCGTTATCCCCTCGCCGGAGGGGACGTAATAGGTTCGCGTGGCCGTGGCGTAGCTGTATTTCGGCACGCCGTTGACCTCGCCGATCTTGGTTTTCCCTGTAACAACAGTCAGCGTGACGGGCGTATAGGTGGAGTACGTGAGCGGGATGACACGTTCAAACTCCTTTTCCACATACGTCACCTTGAACATCTGCTCGGCGACAGCGTCCAGTTTGCGCCGCATATCGGCCTCGCTCGTGCCGACCTGACCCATGGAAGCGGAGTAGGCGGCGAATACATAGCAGACCTCATAGTCCGGGTTCAGGCTGCCGTAGTTGATGAGCGCATCCATGGACGTTTCGTAATCGTAGCCGTTCTCCTCGATAATCTGTTCGACCCTTGCGAGGGCAGCGTCATACCCATTCTGGATACAGGCCGCCACCACATCCGACATATCATCGGCGCGCTCGATCAAGTCCACCGCGCCGTCAGGGTCTACCGTGGAGGGGTCTGTATGAAACAGGTTATTGCTGATGATGCTGGGCAGCGTGACCACCGCCATGATAAAGAACAGTATCACAAGGCCCAGGCAGATCAGCACCTTAAAGATGGGTTTTCGAAGCGCCCACGCTGCGGCGATGATAGCGCCCCATGGTCCGCCCGCCGCGGTGCTTATCGCCACCTCCGCTACGGCCTTTCCGCCTTCTACGCCGGCCTGTGCACGGCGGCGGTGGTGTTGGCTGTAGCTTCGCCGGCAGCGGCCGCTGTTTTTTCCGCCGCCGCTTTTCCTGCTTCCTTGATGGCCTTAGCGGTCTTCTGCGCCGCGTCCGCATAATTGATTGAGCCGTCGCCCAACTGTTGTTTATCCTGCTCCGACACCGTTTCACCTCCTCCATAAGAAAAGGAGCGCGGCCCGATATCGGGTGCGCTCCATTCGTTACATCAGCCTTACTGCTTGCGCTTCGGCGGTTTCTTCTCGCTCATATCCCGGGGTTGGGGATCGGCGTACCGCGTCAGCGTGCTCTTGTATCGTATAGCCTCCACCTGCGTGGTCTTGACCTGATCGCCGTCATATACGGGCTTACCGCCTTCGTATACGGGCCGCCGCTCCACAACAGGAGTACCGGGTATGGCGTACCACTGACCGCCTCGCTTGTCCTCATATACGGTATAGTCGCCGCGAGGAGACTGGAACTGGGTATGGTCGTAGAAGCGCATGGCGCTGCCATCCTCATGCCGCACGTCGATGACACCATCCCTTGCGCGCGACGTATCTACATATGCGGGCTGCGTTTCGTAACCGGGCATAAAGGACCGGAACTGCGCCTGATTATATGCTTTTGCCTCCTCAGTTGGCGGTTCAAACTGCGGCACATCGTTGTGCGGCTGCATGGCGTACCAGCCGACGCCATCCGTGGACTGTATGGTATCGTGGGGTGCGACCGGCTCCTGATACATGGCGCTGTTGTACCACATGCTCGCGCCATAGTCCGGATGGCTGGCCTCCAATACGCCTTCCTCGGGATGCCCAACGGTGCGAAGCGTCGTACCCTCGGCGACAGAATCGCCAAAGGCTGCGCTGACCTGATCCTGCGAAAGCGTTTCTCCCACTCCCATACCGGCAAATGCCGCGGGTGTATAGAAGCTGCCTGCGCCATCGCCGGCAGCCGTTTGATACCACTGGCTACCATCCTGTGCCGTGACGGTGGAGTGCGGCATGGACGGACGCTCGAACTGCGACGCACTGAACATCTCCACCTCGGAGGTTTTTCCGTCCGTACCTGTCGCCACAGTCGATATACGACCGCCGGTGATCTCGGTGCAGCTCAAGCTGTAACCCTGAAGCTGCGGCATATAATTGGCTGTGCTGCGGTCGGCGATTTCTCCGGCGATCGTGCCGGATACATTACCTGGTCGAGCCGCCACGGAAGCGATGGATTCGCTTGAGAGCGTTGCACCATTGCGGGCTGCCATGCCACCGAATGCTCGGGCGACAAAGCCAGCGCTGCCGCCTGCGCCCATGTGTGTTCCACCTTCCACAACAGCGTCACGCACATACGAATTTGGCTTAAAGCGGCTTGCAAAGCCCGCGAAGAACCCGCCGCTTGTTGCTGATGTTCCTGATGCGCCCGCAGTACCGTTTGCTCCGCGGAATACGTTACCGGCCGTCTTAGCTCCGCCAGAGGCCACTCCGGATATCACACGGGCCGCCATAAGGAGCTCCATGCCCATGCTGCTGCCGGTTTGGGCCACATTCAGCCCCATTGCCGCAAGGTAGCTATCGAACTTCTGCGCCGTCTTCAGAAAAGCCAGCGCAACGAACATCCAAAGAAATATGCTGCCCTGTCCGGTGGAAAGTGCGCCGCCGTTGCCGATGAACTGGCCGACCGTGGAGTTGAACGCTCTCAAAAACCATACGTTTAGGACAAGTAACAGGAGTTGTGACCCGACCATGCGTGTCCAGCCTTTGAACACGTTGTTGGTGGTCTTGCTGCCGCCCATTGAAAACGCCAGCGGTGAGGTATAACACAAAACGCCCACGACAACATATCGCTCAACACATTCCAGGAGCATTTTGAAGTAGTTCCAGCCCAATGAAATCATGAGTATGATGGTCAGTAGCGGGCCGACCACAGTGATTGTCGAAACCATTGTGCTCAAGCCGTTTGTAAGAACCTGCTCCACCCCGGCAAACGTAAAGCTACCCGGGTCCATTGTGGCATCCATAAGGGCGGTGTACGGAGCGCGGGCAATGTCCAGCGCCAGCAGGAATATCGGCTTAGCATAGCCTATCAATATAGCGAAGATAGCGCTGCGGACCAATAGCAGCCATGGGTTCTCTGCTTCGGTAACAGGCCCGCCGAACACGCGGAATAGCTGCCAGACCGTTATTAAGAACAGCAGCGCCCATGCTGTGTACTGAAATATGGAGAACGCCTCGGTCACGAATGGGAAATACTGTTCCATAGCAGTCATATCCGTGCCCAAGGCGTTCAAAAAGATGCCGGAAACAGCGTCCATGATGCTTGTGACAATGGACGCCACCCAGTTTACGATGCTTTCAAAGATCCAGCTAAGATCCAACGGCGCTCACCTCCTTGGCGCTGGGTTGTGTGTGTTTGCTCATTACCCGTTGTACATACCGCCCTGGATCAAGGGTTGCAAGTATGCCACGGCGAAACCGAGCGTATTGAGCACCAGCCAGGTTACAATGATGCGCTTGAGCCAGCTCGTGGCCTCATCCACAGCTCGTTGGTTGCGCGAGATCATTCGGATGAGCAGGGCGACCGCGGCTGCCGTAACGGCCACAATGGTGGATATCCCGACCAACTCGCCGTATACATCCTTCATGATGGTCGAGAATCGCGACCAGATGTCATCGGCCAGCACGGGCTGGAGCGAGAGTATGAGCGCGCATGCAACGCCGACGATGGACCAGTAGCTCCGCACGGCACGCTCCTTGAGGGTTAGCTTTTCTGTCATGTACATTCCTCCTTGATGAAGTTTAGGTATGAAAAACCGCCTTCTGCGTTTTGCAAAAGGCGGTGAAATTGTCATACCCACTATTCGACGCTACAATCTTACCACGGTTCGATTTCCTTGTCATCGGCGGGTGCCTGCCAGGAATATGACATATGAGTGACATTGACGGATGCTATGTGCAACAATCTTACACATCAGAAAATAACAGATGCAAGTTGCTGTGTCGATGCAGGGAATTGGTTCCGGCAAAGATAAAACGCCATGTTTCTCCGTAGTCTCCCGGAACTGCAAAATCGAAATCTGATAAGAATTCGATGAAGCCTTCCGGATTTTGCGAATATGTGTCGCAAATTCATCTGCATAATTCGCCTTTTCTTCATCGCTCAGGTTACGAGCGTCATTGTGCAGCACATGCTCCATATTTCTTGAAAAGTAGTAAACCGCATAGGGGCTCTTCCCGATCATCTTTTCTGGGTAGAGCCGGTATAGAACGCGTTGCTTTTGCTCGTTTCGAGCAATCGTCCGCAGCACAGACTTGGTCACAATCTGATTCTCCTCGCTCCCATCAAACCTATTCTAAACAAGTTTGCTTATGGGATTTAGCACAGATTCTTTGTATTGCTTTCATTATTCAGGTAGCGTGGGCTATCTGATTTTTTGTTGCCATAGCGTTGCCACGCTTCTGGCTTTATGTATCAGTGAGATTGGTACTGCTTTTCGTCATAATATTGTTTCATGCCAGCTAACAGTCCTCTTAAAAATAGAACAGCTTGATCTTTGATTTTGCCTAAATCCTTAATACTATAGTCTCTTCCACATTCAGCAAAAGAAAGCGTACCATGAGCAAGATCATTTCTTCGTTCCTTCACCGTTTCTAGCACAATGCCTCCTCGACTTTTCGCATCTGGTTGAAAAACGATCCCATGCTCGGAACACACATTTCTTATTTGTTGTGCATCAAGATTTCCACTTATCGCGGTGGCCTTTCTATCTAATTCAATTACCTCTCCAACAAGAATAGAGTTTACAATTTCGAGTGCTTTACCTTTATATGAGTTATAATGGGCTTGCTGATCATACACTTGCCTAAACTTATAGGAGAACCAAATATCTTTAATTTCTTTTCGGACTCCCGCGTAGGTAAGCCCTTCTTGTTTTACTTTATCGTAGATTTCAAGGATACCGCCCATCACAGTTGATTCAACAAGATTGTACACCATAAGAAGTGTATTTGCCTTGAGAATTTTGATGAACTCGCTATTAAAGTACGCTTCTGTCGAGCTGTCTTCATTTGAATTGCGATCTAATTCTTTAATCGCTTCAAAGTAAAGGTTAATTTCTTGTACTCGCTCGTCAAACATATCGAAAATTGCCTGCATTACTCTACGCCCTCTAGTAATTGATTTTTTACATAAAGTATGCGACCACTTACTCGTGCAGGGGAATTGCTTGCATGGGTTGTCGTATGCTTGTGAAACTCTGGAGAGTTCAGCCAATCCATAGATTTGGGGACGAGATCAGGCTTTTCTCGCAAAGCTAAAGCAACGCCAACAGAGATGGCTTCAAAGCGCACACGAGGAGTCGATTTTGCACGAGCCGTTTTTGCAAAGCCATATGGGAAATACTTCTTTACAAAGCAAAGCATCGCATCAAACTCGCCTTGCATTGCAGCTTGATCAAAAGAGTCTTTTTTAGATTCAATATACTCATCAAGAAAACTGTCAACCCGATGTGTAAAATCTTGATAGCTATCAAGGAAAGCAAAGAAGCGAAGGACTAGTTCAAGTTGTTCATACCGTTTAGTCATCGTTTCGCTAATTGGACACACTTCCACAAATGTTTGATCTTTGGTGCAAGCCATTAAAAAGTCCATAAACGGTCCTCTAAAACTGCCGCGTCGGACTTCACTCGCATTTGCTTCTCTGCCGGTAGTATTAATCCGGTTGAAAATTTCCTGCCGTATATCTAAGGACGTATCATCTGATAACACGATAATTCGCATATTTGTTTTATCGAATTTCTTCCTAAAGTATGCAGGAATTTCATCATAAGAAAAACCGTTTAGTGATGTCAACTTTTTTAAATCAGAAAGAATTAAGTCACCAGACATGAATTCTTCCATTGCTTGAGTTCTTTGAGCTCCGTCAATTATTTCGCAGCGACCATCTTCAGTATCCGAAAAGAACATAAGCGGAATAGGAAGGCCCAATAGAATTGACTCAATAAATCTGTTTTTATCGGAATCATTCCAAATATATTGCCGTTGATATTCGTCTGGAATATAGAACTCGTCGTTGCGGAATTGCTGAATTAGAAAATCTATTGAGTAATCCCGAGTGTTGTAATCAATTTCCTTACGTAAAGCGCGAATTTGCTCTTCTGCCGCAGTTTTTTGTGTTTCCGTAATAGGCGCTTTCTTAGTAGCCATCACTCCACCCCCAAATTATGTAGATGATTTAAGATACTCGTCCCGATTGCACGACCTAATTCTACCGGCACAGCATTACCTATGTGTACGCCGATACTCCGGTTAGTCTCCTGATGCTCTGGATCAAGAAATTGATAGTCATTTGGAAACGATTGCAATAGAGCTCCCTCGCGCATTGACAAAGCTCTGTTTTGTTCAGGATGTCCAAATCGACCATTTCCATATCCATAGTATTGGGTTGTAATTGTTGGAGATGGTTTATCCCATTCCATCCTGCCATATACAGCCCGATACCCTTTTCCTGATGTCTTTTTATGGCATGGTAATTTCAAATCGTCGTCCCAATCTTTCCAAGAGCCTCCTGGGACTGATTGACGGATTCGTTTTCTGTTCATCTCCGAAAGGCGGCTTGCTCGATGTAGTTGGTCGTTGGGATCTGTTGCACCATCTTCTAAAGCAGGGAGGTTTCCAATAGCATCCCGTACAGTTATGTAGTTGTTTTCGTCATAAATAGGCGGAATCAACTCAATATTACCCAAACGAGACGCTAAAAGAACCAACCGTCTTCGACATTGCGGAACTCCATAGTCTGCACAGTTTACGATCTTCCAACTATAGTAATACCCTAAATCGTCAAGCTGAGCTAAGAAATCTTTAAACACCTTCTCATTTACTAGTTGCGGAACATTTTCCATAGATAGGACTTCAGGCAGTACCGTTTCTGCAAGGTCTGCAAAATAGTACAGCAGCCGCCATTTGTTGTCCTTCTTTCCGTTTTTATTGTATCTAAGCGAATACGTTGAAAATGGCTGGCATGGAGCACATCCAACTAAAACTTTTGTGGTGTTTGGAAGGAAATAGTTGTTTAATTCTTCGCCTGTAACTTGAGTGATGTCCCTTAAGATAAAGCGAGCGTTGTTGTTTTGCTCATATGCATATTGACATGAATGTTCAACATCAAGCCCCGCCACTACAGGTATGCCAGAGAGTTGCAAGCCATGCGTCAAACCGCCTACGCCACAAAATAGGTCTACCGCAGATATAGGCATACCATGAATTCCTCCTTGACTACAAGCTACTCAACTGCAATTGTTTTCAATAATCTTTCCTTTAGAGTAGCTTCATTTTTCTTCTTTAGTTCGCACTCCCATATCCGCAGTACGTTCCATCCACGCGCTTCAAACATGGCGGTTACTTCTTGGTCGTGCTTAATATTACGTTCACGCTTTTTCTGCCAATAATCTTGATGATCCGCAGGGCGCGTGTTTCGGCAATCATGCCCATGCCAAAAGCATCCATCAACAAATACGGCTATTTTCTGCTTTGGGAATACAAAATCAGGATGACCCTTTACAGCGTAGTTTCGCCGCCAACCGGTAATGCCGCTTTCTTTGAACACTTCAATTAACCGAAGCTCTGTCGTCTTGTTTTTCTTCGACTTGACTTGGCGCATGATTTCGGATCGCTTTTCAGCATCAAAAACATCAGCCACAATCCGTCACCTTGCTTCAAACTCTATTCGTAAGCTGGGATCGGTCTCGGTGCTCAACACAATATCGTTGTATCGGCTGATAATATCCGACAGCGTAGAATTGCGCTTTGCCTCGTCAAATAAACTGTGTTCATACACGTTTGCAGAAAGGAATTGCTGAATATCCCAAACTTCAACACGTCCAGCGAGTCCAGCATCTTCGGCAAGGTTTAGAGCGGTATGTACGCGATCAAAGATTGTAATAATTACCGGATGCGTTCCGCTGCGTAAATTGGCTTTGCATTTTTCGATTAACAGCGCACCGGGCATGGTCGTGCAATGAATAATCGTATTATTGATGACAAAATCACCGTTACGATCTGTAGGACCGTCAGCAACGGATGCACCATGAATCTCGAATGAATTGTCCGGCATAATTAAACATAGCTTAGCAGCGACAAGATGCTGCAAAACAGTTCCTAAATACTGCGTTCCGGGATTTTGCTTTTGGCGTTTCCTAGCTTGCTCGAAAAGCTCGTCCAAGTTTGCACCGATTGTTTTAGATGTATCCGCTGTAAGAATGAACGGTTGATTTCTGAAATACTCACGCACTTGCTCTGCCCAAAAATCTTCGACCTCTGTAAAGTCAACGGTTTCTTCTATGTTCCATGCGTTCAAAAAGTCAACGTACTTAATCATCAAGCCCATGCTACCGCGGCTCGTGCGCCCGCCTTCCGCGGAAAGCTGTTGGGTAATACCATGCTCTTTCAAGATCTTTTTTAAGTTTCCACCGCCTAGCCCTGCAACCTGTCCTTTTCCGCTTGTCTGAAAGTCATCGGGATTGAGGGGAAAAGTTTGATCTCGTACCAATCGAGTAAACTGAATGACGAGTGAAAGCGGACCTTTCGTGAAAATGTTATTTTCAGCTTGAAAAGCTCTCAATCGAGTTTCGGGGTTAGTCATTGTAAATCGCCTCCGCAATTTTCGTTAAGAACTTTTCTCCAATGAATTGAGCCACTGGCATAGCCACGGCGTCACCCATTGCTTTGTAACCGTCGTTATAACTTCCGGGCAGTTTAAAAGTATCTGGCGCACCCATCAATCTTGCGGCTTCCCGAACGGTTAGAAGTCTTGCGTGAGTTGATCTGCCCTTCTTGACAACTAAATACTGTTTACTGCTACCGCCCTCTGGAGTCCGCAAGCATCCAGCAATACCATCGCAACGCAGTTCCAACTGCTGTTCACCGTGTCTAGTGCGACGATAGCCTGTAGCATAAATTGTCTCATGCGCGTCAAGTTTTTCTTTATGGCGCTCTGGCACAAGTTTCAAAACATCGTCCTTGTCAAACGGAACGTCTTCCTCAACAATATCCTTTACCGTCTGATGGCGGCGCGGCGGCTTATCCGTATTCCACCAAATCCAATCAGGTAAACGTGCGCCTAACTCAGCAGCCGCTTTATTATGAAGCCAGCACGGACCAGTTCCAATTAAATCATTTGGTATTTCGCAGTCCTTTTTCACCGCTATAATAAAAACTCTGGGACGCGACTGCGGAACAAAATGTGAAGCGTTAATTACAATTGCCCCACATTTGTAATTACGTTCTGTTAAAGCGTGATGCAGAACACTGTAGTTTTCGCCGTTGTTTGTGGACAACAAACCTGTAACGTTCTCAAGCACAAGTATTTTAGGCTGTTCAATCATCTCGTCTAGGATACGAAGCCATTCCCACACAAGACCGCTGCGCGAGGCGTGAATCCCTCCCAACGATCCCGCAAGGGATAAGTCCTGACACGGGAAGCTTGCCCAAGACATATTTGCATATGGGATCTCTGAGCCGTTTATATTCTTAATATCATCAAGCAAAAAATGCTCGTCTCCAAAATTTGCGGTATATACAGCGGCTTTTTGCTCGCTAATGTCGTTCGCCCAAATAGGCGCAAACATTCCTTTTAGCCCATAGCCTACAAGACCGCTGCCCGCAAAGAATTCATGCATTGTCCAAGGAGCGGCAGAAAGATCAATATATTTTGACTTCACAAGAGTCATCAGTCTGTTCTCCTTTCCTTGGGATGTCTAATACCTGTTGGCTTTTCTGCGTTCTCCGGAATAATCCAAATGCGACTCATCCGTGAAGCGCCGGGAACTCGGTTCTCTTTGCACAAAATCTGCACTTGACGCGACGTTACGCCCCATTTTTTGGCAGCTTCTTGAGCTGTGATGTATCCGTTCAAAGACTGCACCTCATATCTGCGTATGTGCCATACTATACCATCCTTATTATATTCGTTTAAGCGAAATCGGTCAAGCACTTTGACTTATTTTGACGGCTATAAAGCAAATAAAAAGCCGTCCACAGGAGCATCCGAACTCCTGCGGGCGGCTGTGGCTGATATGAGCTTATACTCGTCCTTTCAGTCCGCTTCTCTTGGCAAGCTCGCTTGCCGCCTGTCGGCGCTCGTCGGAATACGGTGCAGTCAGACGGACAGCGAATCGTCTGCGGTCGATCTCAAAGGTCAGACCGCCCTGCTCGTCATCGTCGGTTTGCCTGCACAGGTCGGGATGCTCTGCCGCGTACTTTGTCAGCCGGTTTTTGAGCGCTGTATTGTGTGTCTGCACTTCGACGGTGCTGCTGGCTTCGTCAAAATAGATACAGGTCGTTTTCTGCCGCTTGGTCAGTCCGGTTTTCATATTGTCTCCATTTCTGCCTGTTCTGCAAAAACAGGCGCATTTTCAAGTTTTTTTGTCAGCTCTACACCTGCAAAAGCAGGTTGATTTTTGAATGGGGCGCGCCCAAATGATACGCTGCTCAATCTGGACGCTCCCATTCGGTAAAATTCGATTTTCTCAGCTCAACACGACATCAGCGGGCATCGTCCCGCATTGCCGTTTTTTCCCTGCGCGGACGGAAGAAATGCCAGAGGTTATTACGCTGGATCACGTTCTCATAGCGTTGCACTTTTCCGCGAAGCTCTGCGTTCTCGCGTTCCAGATCCGATGTTCGGAGCTTGCCGCGAACGGATTTGTATTCAGAAAGCTCCTGCTTCAAACCGGCGATCTCTGCCTTGAGCCTTGCAATCAGCCTATTCGCCGCATCCAGAGCCTTTTGCAGTTTGGATTCTTTCTTCTCCGACGCAACGTACTTCTTTGCCGCCACTGCCAGCGATTCGTATTCAGATCGCTCCAATATCACCTTGGAGGACAGCGGGACAGGCTTGGCCTCAATCTTCTTGATAGCCGCCACATCGACCTGCTGATTCTGAATTTTTTTGATCTGCTTGCCGAGTACCGCTGCCTGCTGCTCCTGCTGGCGGTTCTGCTCTGTGAGTTCTGCCAGCCGTGCCTGCTCCTGCTGCACCTTGAACTGCGTCACGGTCAGGTGTTCCTCCGAACTGCCACGTTCACCGCGCTCCACATCGTCGTACCCGGCGTCGCGCATATACCGGAAGAAATCGTCCTGCAAAACGCTGTAGGACTTTTTGAGAACAGGCTTGCCTTTTGTGCTTAGAATCGGCTCACCGTTCTCGATGCTACTTCTTCGTATACGCCTGATTCCGGCTCATGGGCTTATCCGGCATACTCATTACAATTAAACCCATTTCAAGCGCTGGATTGATATAGTGCCTCCTGAGAGTCTCCTTCGATTTCAGGTTCAGCAGCTCCATAATGCGTTTAGCCGTATAAGGCACATCGTATTCCATCGCATTGAGTAGTCGCCTGACATATTCGCTTACCTGTGCGTCGCCTGAGCTTGCCTGCTGCAAATACAGATCCAGTGTTTCACTGATCTTCTCCAGCATGAATACAATAAAGCTATTTGCGCTGCCTTCGTTGTGGCATTTTGAAATCGCCTCGTAGTATTCCGACTGAAACGCATGTATCCGACTTTCTATCGGCATATATTGAAAAACGCGGTTCCACTCGCAGAGCAGGCTTGTCTGCCAAAGCCGCGCCATGCGTCCGTTCCCATCCGCAAACGGGTGGATGAACACAAACTCATAATGAAATACCGAGGAAAGAATGAGCGGATGCACATCCTTTCTTGCCTGCTTCATCCATGAAAACAAATCATCCATCAGGACAGAAACGCGCATTGCGGGCGAGCCATAAAAATACACCGGCCGCCGTCAAAAACACCTTCCTCTCCGCGACGGAACTGTCCATTTTCATCGACGGTGAGGTAGGTCATGACGCCGCGAAGGCGTTTCGGCTCATCAATGGAAAATGGGTCGAATTTGCCAAGTTCGTCATAGGCCCTGTATGCATTCTTGACCTCTTGGATTTCCTTTACCGGGCCGATGACGGTTTTGCCGTCGATAACGCCGCGAACAGCATCGATAGACAAGTGAGTTTGCTTCTATGGCCAACGATGAATGGATGGAACGGATCCGGTTGTTGCGCCGCAGGCATGGTTTCGTATCAAGGCTTTGATAGCGATCAAGCCTGCCAATCTTTTCCGCGATCTCCGAAACAAGCTTGACCATGTGATTGGTTATAGCAAACGGGGCTGATAACTTGCCATGCTCTCCACCTCTTTCTATGCTTTATTATGCCCAAAAGTCATAACGCTCTGCAACATCTTGTGTATTATCTTGCGTATTTCCTTGCTTACGAGCAGAAATGAGCTAACATGAAGAATTGGAGGAGAGCATGGCAATCCGGTATACGTCTTAGTAATTCGAATAGTTGTTCACTACAGCACCTCCAGCAGACTCATCACCTCGATCCAGCTATCCAGCTCGGCTGCGGGCGCAGACCAGAGCCTTATCGAAATGATGTTCAGCGCCTGCTGCCGAAGCCGGTAATACTGCCTGTCTGAGATGTGCAGCTTGGAGCATATCTCGACTACCATAAGCCGCTCTGGGGCGATATAGGTCAGATAGATGATGTTGTAGAGCATATCGCCGTTCTGCGGCTTGTCGCGCAGTATGGAGACTGCCTCGTTCAGTCTGTCCATCATGCTGCGGGAGAGCCGCATGCTCTGAATGCGATTCTCCAGCCGGTAATTATCCAAATCAATCTCCGAGTTCACCAGGTTGATGAGCGTGTCAAGGTCGTGCAGCGGCGCGTCAAGCTCCTCGGCAATTGTGTCGGGGAAGCATTGCAGCATCCATCGGATATCGCGGTAGCTCCGAAGCAGGAGCAGCGTGTTATGGTGCATATTGCGGCGCTTTTCTTTATCGGCCTTGCGAACCGCCTCGTTTTGGATCGCGTCGTCCTCGATAAGCCCACGCTTGGCCAGCATCTCGACTAAGGCGTGGGACTGCATGGAGAGTTGGCTTTCCTGCTGGGCATAGGTATCCCTTGCTGGGGCGTTCTGTACGTTTTGCTTTTTCATTTGGGTATCCCTCCTTGGATATGTCGTTATGGCCAGGCGCATCGCCGTGACCGGGGAGGACTGAGATCCTGTATCCTGCGTTCCCTGTATATACTATCCGCGCAGTCATTTGTACTCTTTGGGAGAGAAGAATACGCGCGCGTATTATATGGGGTAAAAACTGCAACACGATCAACAGCCGGGTGACTTTGAGAGGGACACCCATCGTTGAGGTTGCCAAGCTCGATCCTATTGCTGAACCAGAGCGTATACAGGTTGATTCGCTCATGGTCAGAGCTTGAGTAATGCGTTTTTTGCCCCATAAAACGTATTTCGTTCAAAACACGCATTATGACGGCGTCGGTTGGGGCTTCCACCGGGCCAACGTCCGCCGGATAGAGATGGTTGAATATGAGGCAGCCATAGGAGCCGGGGAGCTTATAAAGCGAAAAGGTATCCGAATACTTTTTAAGGAAGCGCCAGACTTTGGTTTTCTCCCAACCCCAGCGTGCGCCAAGGCTTTCAAGCGTGAGTATCGGTTTACCGCGCATAATTTGAACGGTTGGCGCCAATCTTGAGAATGCGTTATAACGGTCTCCCCATACAGTGTGGCACCAGAGGTCAAGCCATGCGTCAGATTCGCCAAAGCGGTATCCCTGTCGGACAAGCCTTTCTGTGACGTCTCGCGGAATGCAAAGGAAGCCGTAGTCTTCGGTGGTGTAGATGGCGCCAGTGGGACAGGTATCGCCGCTACATTCCATGATCCAGTCGTTGATGGTATAGGTGAGCTTCTTCGTTTGTGTGTTGAGCGAGCAGGTGATGAAGCCCATCTCCACAAGCCGCTCCATGACGTTGAGCGCCTGCTTGCGATCCTTGACGCCGAGTATGCTTTTCAGTCCTACGATGCCGCCGACCCAAGAGCCAGCGTTGACATCGTTTGTGTAACCACAGTACCGGGCTTTGCCTGGACGGAACGCTGCGCGGGAAGCAAGCCGGAGGAATGAACCCATTAACCCCTTGCCTGTAGGTATGTGGGCGCGCGGCAGCTTGACCCACTTGTGGGTAAAGAGGCATTTCATAGCACATATCTCCCATCCGATAGAAAAAAGGGAAATGCTCATCACATCTCCCTTTTTACAGTCCGCAGTATATGGTATAATCCAAGTGTAAGGCGTGTCCCGACTTGTGGTTATTGTCTTGATGCCATCATTCCACGTTGCTTCTGCTAAGATTTTGCTAATCGCCTAGTTTGAAACAACGGTTTATGCAGTGGTATGCAATGATACGGCATTACAAACAATTCGCCCATTTTTCTGGTTTTTTTGATGATGGGCAACATCACAAGGTATCACAGATAATGCGGTAAAAAACGTCTTGGCGACCTCCTAAGCGAAAGGCCGCGCGTTCGAATCGCGCCGGGGAGGCCAAAAGCTCCGAAAGCATATGCTTTCGAAGCTTTTCTTTTATACTCAATCACGGCATGAAAATGGTATCTTAAAAACGTTCTACCACACGCACGCCGCTTTCGTCCATAAGGCCAACTA
>UMKW01066385.1_pt1 | contig 23236 bp, 15 predicted proteins | sample 1966391 | NCBI WGS metagenome assembly UMKW01 (sample SAMEA4836183, study PRJEB28245) | human gut metagenome | biome: gut microbiome; material: fecal sample | place: Denmark | collected 2008
GTCGGCGGCGAGCAGGTCGTCGCGCAGGACCTCGGCCGTCCGGAACGCGCGCCCGAGCGGCGAGGAGAAGATGGCGCCGGGGGCGATACCGTGCTCCGTGAACCAGCGCGCCGCGCGATGGGCCTGCTCCAGCCCCCGCTCGGTCAAGGGCGAATCGCACCGCCCCTGCACCCGATGCTGCAGATTGAACTCCGTCTGCCCGTGCCGTACCAGATAGAGCCTCGCCATGGCGCCCTCCCCGTGAGCCGGATCGCCGGATCCCGCCCACCGATCGATCGCGGGCACCCCTGTCGCGATAGCGATCGGACAGGGGATATCCCGCATCCCGCACTTCCGTCCCCCTCCCTTAAAGGGACCGTAAACGCAGGGTCGCCCCCGCGGCGCACCGCGGACGCCTCGCAGACAGACGGCCTGCGGGCGTTCGCGGAGAGAACCGCGGGGGCGACCCGATGGGAGCTGATGGGTCCCTGCGCTTACAGCTTGATCTCGATGTCGACGCCGGCGGGGAGGTCGAGGCGCATCAGCGAATCGACGGTGCCGCTGGTCGGGTCGAGGATGTCGATGAGGCGCTTGTGGGTGCGCATCTCAAACTGCTCGCGGGAGTCCTTGTCCTTGTGCGGCGAGCGGATGACCGTGTAGAGGTTGCGCTCGGTGGGCAGGGGGATGGGGCCGGACACGCGGGCGCCCGTCTTCTGGGCGGTGTCCACGATGAGCTTCGCGGACTGGTCAACGACCTCGTGGTCGTAGCCCTTGAGGCGAATCCTGATCTTCTGGCTTGACAACGTTACCTCCAAATGAGTTGCGAGGCCTTCCTCGCAATAGAACCTAGTACGTGCGAGGGGGCCTTAGGCGTTGCCGCCGGCCTTGGAAATGACCTCGTCGGTGATGGACTTGGGCGCCGGCTCGTAGGAGTCGAACTGCATCGTGTAGGATGCGCGGCCCTGGGTCTGCGAACGAAGGTCGGTCGCGTAGCCGAACATCTCGCCCAGCGGCACCTTGGCGCGGATGACCTTGGAGCCGGAGCGATCGTCCATGCCCTCGATCTTGCCGCGGCGGCCGGAGAGGTTGCCCATGACGTCGCCCATGTACTGCTCGGGGGTCTCGACCTCGACGGCCATGACCGGCTCGAGCAGGATCGGGTCGGACTTCTTGAGGGCGTCCTTGATCGCCATGGAGCCGGCGATCTTGAAGGCGGCCTCGGAGGAGTCGACCTCGTGGTAAGAACCGTCGAACAGGGTGACCTTAACGTCAAGGACCGGGAAGCCGGCGATAACACCGGTGTTCAGGGCCTCCTGGATGCCCTTGTCGATGGACGGGATGTACTCCTTGGGCACGACGCCGCCGACGATAGCGTTGACGAACTCGTAGCCGAAGCCCTCCTCCATCTTCTCGAGCTTGATGACAGCGTGGGCGTACTGACCGCGACCGCCGGACTGACGGACAAACTTGCCCTCAGCCTTCTCGACGTCGTGACCAGCGGTCTCGCGATAGGCAACCTGGGGCTTACCGACGTTAGCGTCAACCTTGAACTCGCGGAGCAGACGGTCGACGATGATCTCGAGGTGCAGCTCGCCCATGCCGGCGATGATGGTCTGGCCGGTCTCGTGGTTGGTGGACACCTGGAAGGTCGGGTCCTCCTCGGCGAGCTTGGTCAGAGCCAGGGACATCTTGTCCTGCTCGGCCTTGGTCTTGGGCTCGATGGCAACGTCGATAACGGGCTTAGCGAACTCGATCTTCTCGAGGACGATCTCCTTGCCCTCGGCGCACAGGGTGTCGCCGGTGGTGGAGTTCTTGAAGCCGACGCAAGCGACGATGTCGCCGGCGGCAGCGTCGTCACGGTCGATACGCTCGGCGGCGTTCATCTCGAGGATGCGGCCGAGGCGCTCGCGCTGACCGTTGGAAGCGTTAACAACGTAGGAGCCGGACTCGGCGCGGCCGGAGTAAACGCGGACATAGGTGAGCTTACCGACGAACGGATCGGTCATGATCTTGAAGACCAGGCCGGAGAAGGGCTCGTCGAAGGAAGGATGACGCTGGATCTCCTCGCCGGTGTCCGGATCGGTACCGGTGACGGCCTCAACGTCGAGCGGGCTGGGCAGGTAGTCGACGACAGCGTCGAGCAGCTCCTGAACGCCCTTGTTCTTGTAGGCGGAGCCCACGAAGACGAGGTTGAGCTCATTGGCCAGAACACCCTTGCGCAGAGCAGCCTTGAGCTCCTCGACGGTGAAGTCCTCCTCCATGAGGATCTTCTCCATGAGCTCGTCGTCAAAGCTGGCAGCAGCGTCAAGGAGCTCCTCGCGCTTGGTGGCAGCGATGTCGGCAAACTCAGCCGGGATCTCGTCCATCGGCTCGGGGTAGGTCATACCCTTCTCGTCGGCCTTGAAGTCCCATGCAGTCATGGTGACCAGGTCGATGACGCCCCAGAAGTTGTCCTCGGCGCCCATCGGGACCTGAGCGGCCACGGCGTTAGCGTCGAGACGATCCTTCATGGTCTCGATAGCGTTGAAGAAGTCAGCGCCCACGCGGTCATACTTGTTGATGAAAGCGATGCGGGGGACGTTGAAGGTGGAAGCCTGACGCCAAACGGTCTCAGACTGGGGCTGAACGCCGGCAACGGCGTCGAAGACGGCGACAGCGCCATCGAGGACGCGCAGGCAGCGCTCGACCTCGGCGGTGAAGTCAACGTGGCCCGGGGTGTCGATGATCTGGATGCGGTAGTCCTTACCGTCCTTGTTCCAGAAGCACGTGGTAGCAGCGGAGGTAATGGTTACGCCGCGCTCCTGCTCCTGAACCATCCAGTCCATGGTGGCAGCGCCCTCATGGACCTCACCGATCTTGTGGGTCTTACCGGTGTAGTAAAGAATACGCTCGGTCGTGGTGGTCTTACCGGCATCGATGTGGGCCATGATGCCGATGTTACGGGTATCGGAAAGCTTGTACTTAGGCTTAGCCATGTTAGTTCCTTACCTTAACTTACCAACGATAGTGAGAGAACGCGCGGTTGGCCTCGGCCATCTTGAAGACGTCCTCACGCTTCTTGACGGAAGCGCCCAGGCCGTTGGAAGCGTCGAGGATCTCGTTGGCGAGACGCTCGGCCATGGTCTTCTCCTTGCGAGCGCGGGAGAAGTTGACGATCCAGCGGATACCCAGAGCGGTGGAACGACGGGAGTTGACCTCCATCGGGACCTGATAGGTAGCGCCACCGACACGCTTGGGCTTAACCTCGAGCGTGGGCTTGACGTTGTCCATAGCCTTCTTGAAGGTAGCGAGAGCGTCGCCACCCTCGGACTTCTCGGCAACGATCTCGAAAGCGGTGTAAACGATGCGCTCAGCGGTGGCCTTCTTGCCGTCAAGAAGGACCTTGTTGATGAGCTGAGTCACCAGGCGGTTGTTGTAAACGGCGTCAGGCTGAACCTCACGACGATTAGCTGCTGCACGACGCGGCATGTGAAATCTCCTTAAGTGTCTACCGTGCGGCGCTTAGGCGGCACACGGCGAAAGTATCAAAACGTTATCTGGCTTATTTAGCCTTGGGGCGCTTAGCACCGTACTTGGAACGGGCCTGCATACGGTTCTGGACCGGAGCAGCGTCGTAGGCGCCACGGATGACGTGATAACGGACACCAGGGAGGTCACGGACACGACCGCCGCGGACGAGCACGATGGAGTGCTCCTGCAGGTTGTGGCCCTCACCCGGGATGTAAGCAGTAACTTCGATGCCGTTGACGAGGCGAACACGGGCAACCTTACGAAGAGCCGAGTTCGGCTTCTTGGGGCTCGTGGTGAAGACGCGGGTGCACACGCCGCGCTTCTGGGAGTTGTGCTGCAGAGCAGCGTTCTTGGACTTCTTGGGCACGGAACGACGGCCCTGGCGAACCAGCTGGTTAATAGTAGGCAAAGCGTACTCCTTCTCGAATGATTCCAGCTTTCTGTAAAGTGCAACGGCTTGAATCGAGGGGTCAGCATCCCCCTACGAAACACGCAGTTCGATAGGATACGTGGCGTTAGCTGTGCCGTCAACAGACCACGCCGCCGGGCGTATCCCAAAATGAGTATATTTCCGCAAAGCCTACACAAAAGGAATCCCCTTCGGTGCGCGGGGGCGGATTCCCGGTCCGGGCGGCCCGCTGTTTAAGTTTGCTGCTCTACAGTCCTGGCTCGCACGGAGGCCACATTAAGTGGCCTCCGGCTCGTGCGGAACTCGCGACAAACTTAACCCCTGTGCCGCCCGGCCCGGGAATCCGACGTGCTCGTCGGGGCAACGTTCCTCACCAAAAAAGACCCGCTTCCCTGTTGGGAAACGGGTCTTTGGAAGGACGGTTAACGTACTTGGAAATTACTCCTCGTCGTTGTCCTTGGCCTCTTCGGCGTCGTCGGTGTCCACGAGCTGGTTGAGCAGCTCATCGAGAGAAGCCATGTCCTCGTTGATGGCACCGTTGGCGGGAGCCTTCTTGTCGTCGATCGGGGCGCCCAGGAGCTCCTCGTCGGCGTCGGCGTGATGCGTCGGAGCGGAGGTACCCAGCAGGATATCGTCCGGACCGTCGGGGCTAAAGACCATCTGCAGCAGCTGCGAGAGGTCTTCCTCGTCGGCAACGTCGTCGTTGTTCTCGAGGATGTAGAGCAAGTCGTGGGCCTCCAGGCCGTCACGGAGCTCCTCGATCGCCTTGGCACCGATGCCGTCGATGCGCAGCAGATCCTCCTCGGACTTGCCGACCAGGTCGCCGACCGTCTCGATGCCGACTTCGCTGAACTTGTTGGTCCAGCGCTGCGACACGCCCAGGTCGTCGAACAGGTACAGACGAGCCTTCTCGGCGGAGATGGTGTGGCCGTTGCGGGTGAACGAGCCGTCAGCACCACCGAACTCGTCGTAGCCGGCCCAGTCGAGCTGCTGCGGGAGCTGCTCGTCCAGGTCCTTGAGCTCCACAGGAGCCCACTCGGGCAGCGACTTGGCGTTGGGCGAAGCCGGGCCGTCGATGTCCACGTAGCCGTCGGCCGTGCGATACGTCAGCTTGGCGTTGGCGTACGGCTTGAGGCCGGTACCGGCAGGAATCTTCTTACCGACGATGACGTTGGACTTAAGGTCGAGCAGGTGGTCGACCTTGCCCTCAATGGCAGCCTCGGTAAGGACGCCGGCGGTACGGATGAACGAAGCGCTCGACAGCCAGGAGTCGATGTTGGACGCGACCTTGAGCGTACCCAGGATGACGGGCTCGGCCACGGGAGCCTGACCGCCCAGACGGGCAACGCGCTCGACCTCGTCGGCGAACTCGTAGCGGTCGACGTACTGACCAAGCAGGTACTTGGAGTCGCCGGGGTTGGTGATCTGAACGCGACGCAGCATCTGACGTGCGAGCACCTCGATGTGCTTGTCGTTCAGGTCAACGCCCTGGCTGGTGTAGACGTCCTTGACGCTCTCAACGAAGGTGTGCATCGTCGACTCGATGTCGGTCAGCTTGCGCAGGTTGCGGAAGTTGACGAAGCCCTTGGTGATCTGATCGCCGGCGCGAACCTCGCAGCCGTCCTCGATCTCGGGCATAAAGCGCACCGAAGCGGGGACGCGACGCTCGTCGAGGACACGGGTGTGATCCTCGGAGTCGGTGAGCGTCAGCACGTACTCGGACTTCTCGGGCTTAATCGAGAGGTGACCGGAGTACGGAGCCAGCTCGGCCTCGCGACCCAGGATCTTCTCGTTGACGTTGCCGACGATATCGAACATACGGCTGACCGTAGGCAGACCCTGCGTAATATCGTCGACGCCAGCGACGCCGCCGGAGTGAATGGTACGCATCGTAAGCTGCGTACCGGGCTCGCCGATGGACTGGGCGGCAATAATGCCGACCGCGGTACCGATGGCGACCGGACGACGGGTGGAAAGATCCCAGCCGTAGCACTTCTGGCACACGCCGTACTTGGAGCGGCAGGTGAGCAGCGCGCGAAGCTTGACCTTCTTGAGGCCCGCATCGACCATCTTCTGGATGTCGGCGACCTTCTCGATGTAGCCGTCCTGCTCAAAGAGCACGGTGCCATCGGGAGCCACGACGTCCTCAATGAAGCAACGGCCGACGAGGTCGGTGTTGAGGTCGGTGGTGCCGGGAATGATGAGGTTGTAGGTGACGCCCTCGTGCGTACCGCAGTCCTCCTCGCGGACGATGACGTCCTGGGCCACGTCGACCAGACGACGGGTCAGGTAACCAGAGTCCGAGGTGTGGGATGCAGTATCGACCAGGCCCTTACGGGCGCCGTAGGTCGAAATGAAGTACTCGAGCGGCAGCAGGCCCTCGCGGAAGTTCGCCTTAATGGGAAGGTCGATCGTCTCGCCGGACATGTCTGCCATCAGGCCACGCATGCCACCGAGCTGACGCAGCTGGGTCTTAGAACCACGGGCGCCGGAGTCGGCCATCATGTAGAGCGGGTTCTCCTCGTCGAACATGTCGAGCATGAGCGCTGCGACCTTGTCGGTACAAGCGGTCCACTCGTTAACGACTTCGATGTGGCGCTCCGTCTCGTTGATGAAGCCCTCCTCGAAGTACTCGTTGATCTGGTCGACGTTGGCCTGGGCGCGATCGAGCAGTTCCTGCTTCTCGGCAGGGATGAGAGCGTCCCATACCGAGATGGTGAGGCCGGCGCGGGTAGCGTAGTGGAAGCCGGAGTACTTGATGGCGTCGAGAATCGGGCCGACCTTGGCCTCGGGGTAACGATCGCAGCAGTCGGCAACCAGCTTGGCCACATCGCCCTTGACCATCTTGTAGTTCATGAACTCGTAGTCTTCGGGCAGGCACTGGCGGTTGAAGATGATGCGGCCGATAGAGGTCTCAAAGCGCGCGGTCTTGTTGCCGGTGACGTCGTAGTCGACAAACTCGTTCTTGCCGTTCTTGACGCGGAAGATACGGGTGCCGTCCTCGTTGATGACGTTGGCGTTCTCGGCGGACACGCGGACCTGGATCTTGGCCTGCATGTCGACCTCGGAGCGGCAGTCATAGGCGTGCAGCGCGTCGTCGAAGCTGGCGAACACGTGGTTCTCGCCGGGCAGGCCGTCGCGGACCTGGGTGAGGTAGTACACACCGATGATCATGTCCTGCGAGGGGATGTTAACCGGCTTGCCGGATGCCGGCGAGCGCAGGTTGTTCGCAGAGAGCATGAGCACGCGAGCCTCGGCCTGAGCCTGGCTGGACAGCGGCACGTGGACAGACATCTGGTCGCCGTCGAAGTCGGCGTTGAAGGGCGAGCAGACCAGCGGATGCAGGTGGATAGCCTTGCCCTCGACCAGCACCGGCTCAAAGGCCTGGATGGATAGACGGTGCAGGGTCGGTGCACGGTTGAGCAGCACGACGCGGCCGTCGATGACCTCTTCGAGGATATCCCACACAAAGGTGGCACCGCGGTCGATAGCGCGCTTGGCGCCCTTGATGTTCTCGACCTTGCCAAGCTCGACCAGGCGCTTCATGACGAAGGGCTTGAAGAGCTCCAGCGCCATGGTCTTGGGCAGACCGCACTGGTGCAGCAGCAGCTTGGGGTCGGTAACGATGACCGAACGGCCGGAGTAGTCGACACGCTTACCCAACAGGTTCTGACGGAAGCGACCCTGCTTGCCCTTGAGGGCCTCGGCGAGCGACTTGAGCGGGCGACCGCCACGGCCAGAGACCGGGCGACCACGACGGCCGTTGTCAAACAGGGCGTCCACGGACTCCTGGAGCATGCGCTTCTCGTTGTTCACGATGATCGCGGGGGCGTCCAGGTCGAGCAGGCGCTTGAGTCGGTTGTTACGATTGATCACGCGACGATACAGGTCGTTGAGGTCGGACGCGGCGAAGCGGCCGCCGTCGAGCTGAACCATCGGGCGCAGATCGGGCGGAATGACCGGGATGACGTCCAGGATCATGTTCGCGGGGCTGTTGCCGCCCTTCAGGAAGGCGTCAACGACCTCGAGGCGCTTGACGGCCTTCTCGCGCTTCTGCTTCTGGGAGTCCTCGTCGGCGATGATGGCCTTGAGCTTCTCGGCCTCGGAGGGGAGGTCGATGGCAGCGAGCAGGTCGCGGACGGCCTCGGCACCCATACCACCCTTGAAGTACATGGAGTAGTAACGGGTCATCTCGCGGAACAGCGGCTCATCGGAGATGAGGTCGCGCTCGGTGAGCTTCATGAAGGCGTTGAAGGCGTCCGTGCGGAGCTGCTTCTCGTCCTTGCACTCTTCCTCGATGTCGACGATGCCAGAGGCGATCTCCTCGGGGGTCAGCGGCTCCTCGTCGGAGAACTCGTCAAAGTTCTCGGGGTTGCCCTGCTCCTTGAGGGACTCGATCTGGCGGGCGCACTCGGCATCGATCTCTTCCAGATCGGCGGCGAGCTCCTCGCGCAGGTCGTCAGCGTCGGCCTCGCGAGCCTCGTAGTCGACCTCGGTGATGATGTAGCTGGCAAAGTACAGAACCTTCTCGAGGTCCTTGGACTTGATGTCGAGCATACGGCTCATCGGGAAGCTCGTGGGGCTCTTGAAGTACCAGATGTGGGACACGGGAGCGGCGAGCTCGATGTGACCCATGCGGTCGCGACGCACCTTGGCCGAGGTGACCTCGACGCCGCAGCGCTCGCAGACGATGCCCTTAAAGCGGATGCCCTTGTACTTGCCGCAGGAGCACTCCCAGTCCTTGGCGGGACCGAAGATCTTCTCGCAGAACAGGCCGTCCTTCTCGGGCTTGAGGGTACGGTAATTGATGGTCTCCGGCTTCTTGACCTCACCGTGCGACCAGGAACGGATCTGGTCGGCGGAGGCAAGGGAGATCTTTACCGAGTCAAAATCAGTAGCTTCGAAATCTGCCACAGTCAACTACTCCTTATCAGTGGTCGTGGCGGCGACAGCCTCGGGTGCCTCGGCGGTCTCGGCATCCTGGGCCTCGACGTCGGCGTCAACGCCGGCGAGCGCAGCCAGGTCGTCGAGAGCAGAGGTCTCCTCGGCGGTCACAGGGGCGGAGGCGTCCTCGTCGGCATCGTGCATGGGCTCGATGTCCAGCGCGAGGGAGCGAATCTCCTTGACGAGAACCTTGAAGGACTCGGGGATACCCGGGACAGGAACGTTCTCGCCCTTGACGATGGACTCGTAGGTCTTGACGCGGCCCACGGTATCGTCGGACTTGACGGTCAGGATCTCCTGCAGGACGTTGGAAGCACCGTAAGCGTACAGTGCCCAAACTTCCATCTCGCCGAAGCGCTGGCCGCCGAACTGAGCCTTGCCGCCCAGAGGCTGCTGGGTAACCAGGCTGTAAGGGCCGGTCGAACGGGCGTGGATCTTGTCGTCGACCATGTGGCCGAGCTTGAGGATGTAGGACGTGCCCACGGTAATGGGCTCGCGGAACTCCTCGCCGGTGCGGCCGTCGAACAGACGGGTCTTGCCGCGCTCGTCAAGCTGGGTGACAAACTCGGGGCGCATGTGATCGCCAAAGGCAGCGGTGGCCTTGTTGAGCATGTTCTTGTTGGCGCGACGGATGACCTCGGCGATCTCGTCCTCCTTGGCGCCGTCGAAGACGGGCGTCGCGGTGAAGAACGGACCGGGGACATACTTGTCGGAGTCGGCATCCTCGGTATCCCAACCGCAGGCAGCAGCCCAGCCAAGGTGGCACTCGAGCAACTGGCCGACGTTCATACGCGAAGGAACGCCCAGCGGGTTGAGGATAACGTCGATCGGGGTACCGTCAGCCATGTAGGGCATGTCCTCGACCGGCAGAACGTTACAGATAACACCCTTGTTGCCGTGGCGACCGGCGATCTTATCGCCCTGCTGGATCTTACGACGCTGGGCGACGTAGACGCGCACCTGCTCGTTAACGCCGGGGGCCAGATCGTCGCCGTTCTCGCGGCTAAAGCGGACGACGTCGATAACGCGGCCGTAAGCGCCGTGAGGCATCTTAAGGGAAGTGTCGCGAACGTCGTGAGCCTTGGCACCGAAGATGGCGCGCAGCAGGCGCTCCTCGGCGGTCAGAGCGCTCTCGCCCTTAGGCGTGACCTTGCCGACCAGGATGTCGCCAGGACCGACCTCGGCGCCGATGCGGATGATGCCGTCCTCGTCGAGGTTGGCAAGCATATCCTCGGAGAGGTTCGGGATCTCGCGAGTGATCTCCTCGGGGCCGAGCTTGGTGTCGCGGGCGTCGATCTCGTGACGGGTGATATTGATGGTCGTCAGCAGGTCCTCGGCCACCAGGCGCTCGGACACGACGATACCGTCCTCGTAGTTGAAGCCTTCCCACGGCATGTATGCCACGGTGAGGTTCTGGCCCAGTGCGAGCTCGCCATGATCGGTCGAAGGACCATCGGCCAGAGGCTCGCCCTGCTCAACGGTGTCACCGACACGCACGAGCGGACGGTGGTTGATGCAAGTGGACTGGTTGGAGCGCTGGTACTTGGCCAGGTGATACTCGTCCATGCCACCGGCATGCTTGACGATAATCTTGGAAGCGTCGGCAAAGATGACCTCGCCGGCGTTCTTGGCCAGGGTGACCTCGCCAGAGTCCAGGGCGGCGCGACGCTCCATGCCGGTACCGACATAGGGAGCGGCAGGGTGAACCAGCGGCACGGCCTGACGCTGCATGTTGGCGCCCATGAGCGTACGCTTGGCGTCGTCGTGCTCGAGGAACGGAATCAGCGTGGCTGCGACGGAGAGCATCTGACGCGGCGAGACGTCCATGTAGTCGACGTCCTCGACAGGCACGTCGGCGGGAGCGCCGAAGGAGCCGTCGAAGTCGCGGGTACGGGCGATCACGGTGTGCGGACGGACAATCTTGCCCTCGGCATCGGTCGTGATGAACTCGTTGGTCTTGGGATCGAGCGGCGTATTGGCCGGCGCGATGACGTGCTTCTCTTCCTCGTCAGCGGTCATCCAGTCGATCTGGTCGGTGGCAACGCCGTTCTCGACGCGACGGAACGGAGCCTCGATGAAGCCGTACTCGTTGACGCGGGCGTAGAGGGCGAGCGAGCCGATCAGGCCGATGTTGGGGCCTTCGGGGGTCTCGATCGGGCACATGCGGCTGTAGTGCGAGTTGTGAACGTCGCGGACGGCCGTCGGCACGTTAGTGCGGCGGCTGGAACCCGACTTGTGGCCGGCAAGACCGCCAGGGCCGAGTGCGGACAGACGGCGCTTGTGGGTCAGACCGGTCAGGGGGTTCGCCTGGTCCATGAACTGCGAGAGCTGCGAGGAACCGAAGAACTCCTTGATGGAGGCCACGATCGGGCGGATGTTGATGAGCGACTGCGGGGTGATCTCATCGATGTCCTGGGAGCTCATGCGCTCACGGACGACGCGCTCCATACGGCTCATGCCGATACGGAACTGGTTGGCGACGAGCTCGCCGACGGTACGGATGCGGCGGTTGCCAAAGTGGTCGATGTCGTCGACCTTGAAGCCCTGCTCGCCAGCAGCGAGGGACAGCAGGTAGCGCAGCGTAGCGACGATATCCTCGTCGGTGAGCACCGTGACCTCTTCCTCGGTGGTGAGGTTAAGCTTCTTGTTGACCTTGTAACGACCGACGCGGGCCAGATCGTAGCGCTGCGGGTTGAAGAGCAGGCCCTCGAGCAGGCTGCGGGAAGCATCCACGGTGGGAGGCTCGCCCGGGCGCAGGCGACGGTAGATCTCGATGAGGGCATCCTCGCGGGTGAGGGCGGTATCGCGCTCCAGGGTGCGCTTGATCACATCGGAGTTGCCGAGCAGCTCGATGATGTCGTCGTTGGTGACGGCGATGCCAAGGGCGCGCAGAAACATCGTGGCGCTCTGCTTGCGCTTACGGTCGATGGAGACCATGAGCTGGTCGCGCTTGTCGACCTCAAACTCGAGCCAGGCACCGCGGGACGGGATGATCTGGGCCTTGTAGATCTGCTTGCCCGAATCCATCTCGGAGCTGTAGTACACGCCCGGGGAGCGGACGAGCTGCGAGACGACGATACGCTCAGTACCGTTGATGATGAAGGTGCCCTGATCAGTCATCATGGGGAAGTCACCCATGAAGACGAGCTGCTCCTTGATCTCGCCGGTCTCCTTGTTGGTAAGACGGACGTCGGTCAGAAGCGGAGCCTGATAGGTCATATCCTTCTCGCGGCACTCCTCGACGGTATGCGCGGGGTCGCCGAACTGATGCTCGCCGAAGGTAACCTCGAGAACATGGTTCTGGCTCTGGATGGGGCTGGATTCCTTGAACGCCTCACGAAGGCCCTCGTCCTTAAAACGCTCAAAGGATTCCCTTTGAACAGAGATAAGGTTGGGGAGCTCCATGGCCTCCGGGATTTTCCCGAAGCTGACGCGCTTGCGCTCAGTGGCAGTGTATGCGTAGGTCACCAGGTTTTTCCTCCTTCACGGAAATGCTCGGTGGGTTGGCGAGGCATAGCTTCGCCAGTTATCGCAACCTAATAGTTTATCAGGTACCGACCGTTGAGCAAGAAAAGCCTTGACGCGATTGAGTTTTTGGAGTAGCAAAGTTTTTCGACAGAAAACACGCAGGTAGATGCATGTGTATCGAACATCTGTTCATATATTTTCTGTGAACAGAGAGCCAACAATCGCAGCTCTTATAAAAAACGGGCGCAGACCGAAATCCGCACCCGTAAATGTCGATGCCCGAAGGCTTACTTGCGCATCAAGCCGCCGCGCTCGTCGATGGCGTCCCAGAAGGCGCTTGCAAAGCGAGGATCGCTTGCAGCCATAAGAGCGTTGGTGGCCATCCAGCCAGACGGGGTACCGGTGTCGTAGCCCGACAGCGGGTCGATGACGACAGCGTACATGGCCTCGCGATCGAGCGAACGGGCCATAGCGTCGGTCAGCTGGATCTCGCCGCCCTTACCGGCCTGCTGGTCGGCCAGCAGGTCCATGACCAGCGGGCTCAGCAGGTAGCGACCGACGATGTACAGGTTGGACGGAGCCGCCTCGGGAGCGGGCTTCTCGACCAGACCGCCGATGCGCCAGACAGCGCCCGGCTCGGCATCGGCAGCATTCTCGAAGCCCTCGAGAGAGCCCACGCGATCGCCGGCGATAACGCCGTAGCGGCTGACCTCCTCGGGAGCGCACGCGGCAACGGCGATAACAGAAGCGCCACCATGCTCCTTAGAGACGGCAAGCATCTTGTCGCAGATGTCACGGTTGGGCACAACGTAATCGCCCAGAAGAACCAGGAAGTTCTCCCCTGCCACAGCGTCGGCGGCAGAGCGGATGGCGTGACCAAGGCCCTTGGGCTCGTACTGATAACGGAAGTCGACCGGCATACCACCCGCATGGGCGACGGCGTCGGCATAAGCATCCTTGCCGCGCTCGCGAAGCAGGTTCTCGAGCGAGCGATCGGGCTGGAAATAGCTCAGCAGCTCAGGCTTGCCGGGAGAGGTGACGATAATGGCATCGTCGACCTCCTCGGGGTCGAGTGCCTCCTCAACGACGTACTGGATGACCGGCTTGTCGAGCACCGGCAGCATCTCTTTGGGCGTGCACTTGGTGCCAGGCAGAAAACGCGTGCCAAGACCGGCGGCGGGGATGATTGCCTTCATAGTATTCAGGGATCCTTTCGCAGGCGCAAATAGCGCCCGTGCATGCGGCTCACCGGCCGCAGACCAAATTGCGATACCGGATTATCTTACCGCTGTTAATTAACGTTAATGCAGGCAAACGCCATTCTTCAGCAGGTCAACGCAAATTATTGCTTGAATGGTGCAATTTTATCGCCCAACGGTAGCGACCCCAAAGCACCGCAAACGACAGCAATTTGCATGCCGAGCCAGCAAAATAGAGTGGTCATAACAAAAAAGACGGGGCTCGCAATGCGAACCCCGTCTGCAAAGAAATCTGGCGAGAAAGCCTGATTACTTGAGGGTGACAGCAGCGCCAGCAGCCTCGAGCTTCTCCTTGGCAGCCTCGGCGTCCTCCTTCTTGGCACCCTCGAGAACAGCCTTGGGAGCGCCCTCGACGACCTCCTTGGCCTCCTTCAGGCCAAGGTTGGTGAGCTCACGGACGGCCTTGATGACCTGGATCTTGTTGTCGCCGAAGCCCTCGAGCACGACGTCAAACTCGGTCTTCTCCTCGGCCTCAGCAGCGCCAGCAGCGGGAGCGGCGACAACGGCGGCAGGAGCAGCGGCGGAAACGCCGAAGGTGTCCTCGATAGCCTTAACGAGCTCGGAAGCCTCGAGAAGGGTCATTTCCTTAAGAGCATCGATGATCTCATCGGTGGTAAGCTTAGCCATTTCTAAGTCCTTTCGGTTTCCGTGTCTGTGCACGGAGATCAGTTAAAACACGGCGCGAATGCGCCAGGGGTGCGGCGTTGCCGCCGCGGGTGAAAACAGCGACTAGGCTGCCTTCTGCTCGGAGACCTGCTGGATCGAACGAGCGAGACCAGAGGAAACGCCGTTGACGCAGACAGCGATGTCGCGAGCGAAACCGGAGATGAGACCGGCGATCTGGCCGAGAAGCTGATCCTTGGTGGGCAGCTCGGCGATAGCCTTAACATCATCAGCGGAAACGGCCTTGCCGTCGGAGATACCGCCCTTGATCTCAAGGACGCCCTTGGACTTAGCAGAGAAGTCCTTAAGGGCCTTAGCGGCCTCGACCGGCTCGGACTCGTAGAACACATAAGCGACGGGGCCGGCGAGGATCTCGTCGAGCTCGGGCTGCTCCTGGTTCTTGAGAGCGATCTTGACCAGGTTGTTCTTGTAGACCTTCATCTCGGCGCCGCACTCGCGAAGCTGATGACGCAGCTCCTGAGCCTGCTTAACCGTCAGACCGTTGTAGTTGACGACGAACAGACCGGCGTTCTCGGCGATACGGGACTCGATCTCTGCAACCTTGTCGATTTTGTACTGCTGGGGCATGAATTACACCTCCTCAAATTCTTTCCGGGCACGGTCCGCCACAAGGACGTGACGGGGGCATGTCCAAAAAGAAAGCCCCCGCGCTGCATGAGCGACGGGGGCGAGAAGACATATCTACTCGACCACCTCGGCTGGCGGGATATCCCATTAAGCTCGCGGGCGATGCCCGTTTGCACCGGCTGTCTCTGGCAGCGGATTCGTGCGTGAACCGAAAGTATTATGGCGGGGACCCCGGCGTCGGTCAACGGCAACCCTGGCTGCACACAATTCCACCATCTCGGTCGCGCCGCCAAAGGCCAGGCGCAAGCTTTTCGCTCGGTCAGGTCCTGGGCTCGCACGAAGAGCACATTTAGTGCTCTTCGGCTCGTGCGGAATCTACGAAAAGCTTGCGCCTGGCCTTTGGCGGCGCGACCTGTGTTGACTTTGGGACAGCCAGGGTTGCCGTTGGCCGGCGCGCCCCGCTCATAATGCTTGGGTCGGTGGGCTGATGTGTTGCGTCCCTGAGGACTATAAGGTCGAAATGAAGGTGGACAGGCGGTGGAGGCCTTCGTTTAGGTCTTTGTCGGAGACGCAGTAGCTTAGGCGGATGTGGCCTTCGGTTCCGAAACAGTCGCCCGGGACTAGGGCTACGTTTGCCTCTTTGATGGCTTTGATGCAGAAGTCTTCGCTGGTTAGGCCGAACTTTTTGATGCTCGGGAAAGTGTAGAAGGCTCCTGCGGGCTCTACTACGTCGAGGCCCATGGCGTCTAAGGCTGCGAGTACGCGTTCGCGGCGGGCTCGGTAGACTTTGAGCATGGGGGTTGGGTCGACGGTCAGGGCTCGGGCTGCGGCGTCCATTTCGAAGGAGACGGCACTCGATACTAAGTATTGGTGAGCCTTGGCGATCTCGGCGATGACGGGTGCCGCTGCCGCGAGCCAGCCCAGGCGCCAGCCGGTCATGGACCAGGGCTTGGAGAAGCTCTCGATGATGACCGTCTGTTCACGCAGCTCCGGGTGACGCTGGGCAAAGCGCTCGTAGCCGTCCACGTAGACCAGGCGGTTGTATACGTCGTCGCAGACCACGTAGATGCCCGCCTGCTCTGCCACGCGCGCCACGGCGTCGAGCGAAGCCGCGTTGAGGATGCAACCCGTAGGATTGTTGGGCGTGCAGATGACGATGGCCTTGGTCGCCGGCGTCACGCAAGCACGAAGTGCGTCCTCGTCAATCTGGAATTGCGCAGGCTCCGTATCCAAAAAGACCGCCTTGGCGTGGTTGGCCACGACGATGCTCTCGTACAGGCCAAAGGCAGGCGTGGGGATGATGACCTCGTCGCCGGGGTTGAGCATAGCCATGAATGTTGCCGACAGTGCCTCGGTCGCACCGTCGGTCAGGATGACCTCATCGGCGGAAAACGTAAGGCCCGCGTCCCCCATGTAGGCAGATAACGCCTCACGCAGGGCGGGGCGCCCGTTGTTGGGCGGATAGTGCGTGTCACCGCGGTCCAGTGCGGCGGTCACCTCGGCGCTAATCACATCGGGCGTGGGAAAATCGGGCTCGCCAAGCGCAAGCGCGATGCACCCTGGGTGCTGGGCGGCGAGCGCGTTAATCCGACGGATGCCGGAGGGCTTGAGCGTGGCAAGCGAGGTATTCATGGGCAGACGCATGGCGTTCCTTTCGTAAGGGTTGCACTAGGATAGCGCGGCGAGGCGCCGCCAGACGGTGTAACCTAAACGGAAACGAGCCGGAAAGGAGATGACATGGAGACGACCACACGCGGCGATGTGCCAAAAACGCTGCAAACCATTGCGTATATCAGCATTCCTAAAAGCGCCGATCTTGAGTTTTTGCTTTGGGACTTGCAGGATGCCATCGCAGCATATGTGCGGCTTTCCGGCGCCGCACTCCCCCGCCCGGTTGACCTGGAGGCGGATGATGCCGATGCCACCGTCGATGGCATTGTGCTCGCCGTTGATGATGCATTTGACGATGAGGCTATGATCGCTGTCGAGCAGATACTCGATCGCTTTGGCGGTACGGGAACGCGTGTCTATGCCGTGATTCGAGCCGCACAAGAGGGCGCTGAACAGGCGCGTGGGGCCGCTGTTCGTCTGCACAAGGCATGCGAACGCCAGGGCCAATTGTGGTGTGGCGGCGTTGTCGTCTGTGCCGGCAGCGGCATTGCGGCGCTTCGCCATTCCCCACGCATGGGCCTCTTGCGCCGACCATTTTCGGAAGCGATGGACAAGCTTGTAGGCGCCGTGCGCATGGGCTGCTCCATTGAGCATGCGCAGCTGCTTGGCGGCGGCAATGCCGATAGCGTCGATGCCGACGGCATGGTGCGCGCCAAACCCGTCCTGCCCGCACCGGTCTGGCATGCCATCATCAAACACCTCGGCAGCCGCGCCCAATCAAATATCTAGATTACAGAGCGCCCCAGTCAGCTGCCTCGCGCCAGCGCTCGACAAGGCGCTCAAGGCGCCAAGCCGCATTGGCAGGACTTGTCGACGGTAGAACGATGGCGGGCAGCCCGGTGCGTTCTTGTAGATAGCGTTTGTAGAGCCGACCAGCTGTACCACAGTTGCATATCACCTGCTCAATGGGAGCTGCGCCGGTAATACGCTCGATATGTGCCGGCACAACGTTACGAATGCTCGCGTCGCTCGAGCCCTTAATGTCGCAGCTCTCGATCACATCCCACAGGGCCACGTCGCCGTTCAGCAGCATGGATCGCTTGGCGGCAATCGAGACGTCGAGTGTCGCAGGCTCGCTGCCTGCCAAAGGGTCGCCCTCGTTGGGCGGCACGGGCACGCCAAGGCACGCGGCCATCACGCGCCAAAAGCGGTTCTGCGGATTGCCGTAGTAGAAGGCATTGGCACGCGAGAGCACCGAGGGAAACGAGCCCAACACCAAAACGCGCGAGTGCTCGTCAAACACGGGTTCAAACCCATGCTCAATATGTTGATGGCCCTCATCAGACGCGGCCATGGGCTAGGCCCTCAACAGATAGCGCACTTCGTAGGGCGCAAGCTCAAGGGAGCCCGTCAGCTCGACCGTGGGCACGCCGTCGGCAAGCAGATCGACGAAGGAGCCGTTGAGTTCGCCGGCGCCAAAGGTATAGGGCTCGTTCACGGCATTGACCGCCACGAGCACCGTCGCGTCGTCGCAGGCGCGCTCGAACAGCAGCTGCTTGTTCTGGATCACCACATTGCGATAGGCACCGTAGTTGAGAGCACGGGCCGCCGCGTCGTCGGCCGAACGAAGGTGTGCGAGCTGCGTGATGAACGCCGTCAGTTCGTTGGGCGCAGGCTCATCGAGCGCAGGGCGCAGCGCCCAGTCGCCATCGGGGCCGCCCTTTTCGCCAGCAATTCCCCACTCGCTGCCATAGTAGACGCACGGGATGCCCGGTATGCCAAAGAGCATGCCATAGGCGGGACGCAGGCACGACTTGTCAGTGAGGATGCTTGCCAGTCGCGGCACGTCGTGGTTGTCGACAAACGACAGCAGGTGCTTGCCGCGGTAGATGCACCAGGGGTCGCCGCCAAACTGACGGTGCAGCGAGTGTGCAATCTCGAACATGTTGACCGAGTTAAAGCTGGAGTACAGGCCCTTGTAACACTCGTAGTTGGTGCAGGAGTCGAGCATCTCGTCGTTGACGATCTGGTTGTAGTCGCCGTGGAGCGTCTCGCCGATCAGCACGAAGTCGGGCTTGAGCTCACGGGCGAAGCTATGCAGACGACGCATGAAGTCGCGGTCGAGCATATAGGCAACGTCCAGGCGCAGGCCGTCGACGCCAAAGACCTCGGCCCAGCGGTGCGCGGACTCAAGCAGGTAATTGACCACGGCAGGGTTTTGCAAGTTGAGCTTCACGAGCTCAAAATGGCCTTCCCAACCCTCGTACCAAAAGCCGTCGCCGTAGCAGGAGTCGCCATCAAAGCTAATGTGGAACCAGTCTTTGTACGGCGAGTCCCACTTACGCTCCTGCACATCGCGGAAGGCCCAAAAGCCGCGGCCGACGTGGTTGAAGACGGCGTCGAGCACCACGCGGATGCCGTGAGCATGCAGTGTGTCGCACACGGCGGCAAAGTCGGCATCCCCACCCAGGCGACGGTCGATATGGCGCAGGCTGCGTGTATCGTAGCCGTGACTATCGGACTCGAGCGGCGGGTTGATGAGCACAGCGCCAACGCCGAGTTTTTGCAGGTAGTCGGCCCATTGGGCAATCTTCATGATAGGAGCATCGGGGTTGGGTTCGACATCGGCGGCCTGGGCGAGCTCATCCTCGGCAACGGGGGCGGCGTTTTCGCGCGGAGCTCCGCAAAAGCCCAGCGGATAGATCTGATAGAACGTCGTCTCGTATGCCCACATAGCAACCTCCCGGTAAGCTCAACACAACGACATCCATTGTATGCCCAGCTTGTATCCCCTCCCCCAAAATAAGTTGCGGTGAAATAGTTCCTGCTTGGGCCTTCAAAGGCCTTAAACAGGAACTATTCCACCGCAACTGATGAGGGGACGTGGCTAGGCGACGGGCTTGGCGCGGCGTATGGCCGGGAACAGCACGGTGATGGCGAGGATGACGCCCACGACGGCAATCGCCCCGCCCGCGAAGCCGATCCAAGCGATACCGGGACCCGAAACCACGGCGCCGCCGATTGCGGTGCCCGTGCCAATACCGAGGTTAAACAGGCCCGAGAAGATCGACATGGCGACGGCCGACGAATCTGCCGACGTGCACTTGATGAGCTCGGCCTGAAACGCCACGTTAAAGGCCGTGGCGCAGCAACCCCACAGTGCGCAGACGGCAAGCACTGTCACGAGCGACGATGCGGCCGGCCCCATGAGCAGCAGGGCCACCGGCACGCCGGAGAGCGTGATAGCCAAGAACGGGAAGCGATGCCCATCGAACAGGCGGCCGAACAGCCAGCTGCCCACCAAGCCGGAACAGCCGAACGCCGTCAGCGTCATGGTAATGGCGCCCGCATCGACGTGCGCGACCTGCGCCAGGAAGGGCTCGATATAGCTGTAGCTTGCGTAATAGCCGGTCGCCATGAAGACCGTGACTGCGTAGAGCGCGATGAGGAGCGGGTTCTTGAGCAGCTCGGGCAGCTGTTTGACGGTAAAGCGCTCACCCGCCGGCATGGCCGGGAACACCGCTGCCTGGTAGACGACCGCGATGGCTGAGAGGCCCCCGACCACGGCAAACGTCATGCGCCAGCCCACGGCCAAGCCAATGGCGCGACCGAGAGGCAGGCCAAAGATCTGCGCGATGGACGAGCCCGTAGCGATCATGCTGATGGCGAGCGCGCCGTGGCGAGTGTCGACCAGGCGCGAGGCCATAATCGAGGCGACTGACCAGAACACGGCATGTGCGCAAGCGACCACCAGGCGCGCGCAGACCAGGATGGGATAAGTCGGCGCCACAGCGGACAGAAACTGGCCCAGCGAGAACACGGCGAGCACGCCCAGCAGCATCCGCTTGAACTCGAAGCGCGAGGCAAACACCATGAGCGGCAACGACAGCAGCATGACGCCCCAGGCGTAGACCGAGATCATGATGCCCGCCTGGGCCTCGGTGAGCGAGAACGACGCGGCGATATCAGTCAAAAGGCCGATGGGCATAAACTCCGACGTGTTGAACACGAACGCACAGCAGGTGAGCCCGACGAGTGGGAGCCACTGCCTGAGCGTGATGCCGTCTTGCCTTGCCTGACTCATATATAACATCTCCAATCATTTTGAGCGGAGGCGATTATATAGCAACGGTCCCACATCCGTCAGTAACGGACACGGGACCGAAACAATTCGATACACAGAGGTTGCGCCGTCAATAAATAACTAAGCCAACCCCAGCAATATGCCCGCCGAATGCACGACAAACGCCACGATCCAGGCGACCGTCACCTGAAACGCGAATACAGCCACGGCATAGCGCGCGCCCAACTCGCTCTTGACGGCGCCGATGGACGCCACGCAAGGCGGGTACAGCAGCGTAAAGACCAGGAACACATAGGCGGTAAACGGCGAAAACATGGTCGACAGCGCCGCGGGCGACGTTGCGCCCAAAAGCACCGTGAGCGTCGAGATGACGCTCTCCTTGGCAATGAGTCCCGTGACGAGCGCCGTCGAGGCGCGCCAGTCGCCAAAACCGAGCGGGGCCAACACCGGCGCGATGATGCTGCCGAGGCCCGCAAGCAGGCTTTGCGACTGGTCGGCGACCACGTTAAAGCGGATATCGAACGTCTGCAGGAACCAGATGACCACCGTAGCGGCAAAGATAATGGTAAAGGCCTTGGTGATGAAGTCCCTGGCCTTATCCCATGCCAGCATCACCGTCGTCTTGACGCTCGGCAGGCGGTAATTGGGGAGCTCCATGATAAACGGCACCGGGTCGCCCTTAAATGCCGTGCGGTTGAGCACCAAAGCCGCGATGCAGCCGACCACGATACCGATCAGATAGAGTGAGACCATGGCGGGAACCGTCGCCTGCGGGAAAAACGCCCCGCACAGCAAGCCGTAAACCGGCAACTTGGCTGAGCAGCTCATAAACGGTGTGAGCATGACCGTCATCTTACGGTCGTGCTCGGATGGGAGCGTACGGGTCGACATGATAGCCGGCACGGTACAGCCAAAACCGACGAGCATGGGCACGAAGCTGCGGCCCGACAGGCCAAAGCGACGCAACACCTTATCCATGACAAAGGCTACGCGTGCCATGTAGCCGGAGTCTTCCAGAATGGAGAGGAACAAAAAGAGCACGACGATAATCGGCAGAAAGGTCAGCACGCTGCCCACACCCGTAAGCACGCCGTCGACAGCCAGCGAGCGCACCACGTCGTTGGTACCGAACGCCTTGAGGCCCGCATCGGCCGAGGCGATGATGGTAGCGATACCGTCCTCCATGAGTCCCTGCAACGCCGCGCCGATCACGCCAAACGTCAGCCAAAAGACGAGGCCCATGATCACCAGAAACGCCGGAATGGCTGTGTAACGACCTGTCAGGATGCGGTCAATCTTGACGGAGCGCACGTGCTCGCGGCTCTCGTGCGGCTTGACGACGCAACGCCCGCACACGTCGCCGATAAAGCTAAAACGCATATCGGCCAGCGCAGACAGGCGGTCGGTGCCGGCCTCGCCCTCCATCTGGGTGATGATGTGCTCGATAGCGTCGAGCTCGTTGCGATCCAGGTGAAGCGCCTCGGTCACCAGCTCGTCGCCCTCGACCAGCTTGGTCGCCGCAAAGCGCACCGGAATGTGCGCCGTCACGGCATGGTCCTCGATCAGGTTAGCAATACCGTGGATGCAGCGATGCAGCGCACCGCCGTCCGGACCGTCGGGCGCACAAAAGTCCAGGCGACCAGGGCGCTCGCGGAACCGTGCCACGTGCAGGGCGTGGTCCACCAACTCGCCGATGCCCTCGTTGCGGGCAGCGCTAATGGGGACAACGGGCACGCCCAACAGGCTCTCGAGCAGGTTGACGTCCACGGCGCCGCCGTTGGCGGTCACCTCGTCCATCATGTTGAGCGCGATGACCATGGGGCGGTCAAGCTCCATGAGCTGCAGTGTCAGGTACAGGTTACGCTCGATGTTGGTGGCGTCAATGATGTCGATGATGGCGTCCGGGCGCTCGTCAAGGATGAACTGACGGCTCACGACCTCTTCGCCTGTGTACGGCGACAGGGAGTAAATGCCAGGCAGGTCGGTAACGCTCGCCTCAGGATGGTTACGGATGGTGCCATCTTTGCGGTCGACCGTCACGCCGGGAAAGTTACCGACGTGCTGGTTGGAGCCCGTCAGCTGGTTGAATAACGTGGTCTTGCCGCAGTTTTGGTTGCCGGCGAGGGCAAAGTGCAGCGGCGCGCCCTCGGGCACGGCCGTCTTTGCCGCACGGGGCGAATACGTCCCCTCGCCCAGGGCCGGATGCTCCGTCGTGCCGATTGCGGCGTTAGCGCGCGGACCCGTATCGGTGTCGTGAATACCCACGAGCTCGATGCGAGCGGCATCGTCCTTGCGCAGTGTCAACTCGTAGCCACGCAGGCGGATCTCGAGCGGATCGCCCATGGGGGCGTACTTCATCATGGTGACTTCAGTGCCCGGCGTTAGACCCATGTCCAAAATATGCTGTCGGAGTGCCTGATCGTCCGATGCCACCGATGCGACAACGGCGTCCTTTCCAATCTCGAGTGTATCGAGCTTCACGTCCGTGTTCCTCCCCCGGCGCCCACAGGGCGTTGTATTTATGTTCACCATGGCTAACCGTTTGCCATGGCTAACCAATTGTAACCATGCATGATAGCGCGAACACACAGCGACGTTCAATCAACAGATTGGTGCAAGGGGGACGGATTACTTTGCACCAAGCCCTTGACAGCTAGGACGATGCCGATGTCTTGGAACCGACAGACACTATGACCCAATCCGAGGGCACTAAAAAGACAG
>UMKW01031423.1_pt1 | contig 22738 bp, 20 predicted proteins | sample 1966391 | NCBI WGS metagenome assembly UMKW01 (sample SAMEA4836183, study PRJEB28245) | human gut metagenome | biome: gut microbiome; material: fecal sample | place: Denmark | collected 2008
GGATACGGCTACACCCGCGAATATCCCGTGGAGCGCATGATGCGCGATGCGAAGATAACCGAGATATACGAAGGCACCAGCGAAGTCCAGCGCATGGTCATCGCGGCCAACCTGGGCGTGAAGTAAGGAGGCAGACATGAAAGTTATAGTATGTGTAAAACAGGTTCCCGATACCTCCGGTAAGGTTGCCGTCAATCCGGACGGTACGCTGAATCGTGCCTCCATGCAGACCATAACCAACCCGGACGACATGAACGCCGTTGAAGCCGCCCTCAAGCTGAAGGACGAGACCGGCTGCAAGGTTGTTGTTGTTTCCATGGGTCCCCCGCCGGCGATGGGCATGCTGCGTGAGCTGCTGGCCATGGGCGCGGACGAAGGCGTGCTGATAAGCGGCCGTGAATTTGGCGGCAGCGACACCTACGCCACCAGCCAGATAATTGCTGCGGGCATTAACCACCTGGGCATTGAGAAGGACGACATAGTAATGTGCGGCCGTCAGGCTATCGACGGCGACACCGCGCAGGTTGGCCCCCAGATCGCCGAAAAGCTGCATCTGCCCCAGGTCACCTATGCCGCCAAGATAGAGAAGAAAGGCGACACCGTTACCGTTCAGCGCATGCTGGAGGATGGTTACATGACCGTTAAGGTGCAGACTCCCTGCCTCATCACCTGCATAAAGGAACTGAACGAACCCCGCTACATGAGCGTGGGCGGCGTATACGAAAGCTTCAAGAAGCCCATCGCCGTGTTCGATTTCAACACATTGAAGGATGATCCCCTGATCGACCTGACCACCATAGGCCTCAAGGGTTCCCCCACCAACATATTCAAGTCCTTCACTCCTCCTCCGAAGGGTGTTGGCCAGATGCTTGAAGGCGCCGATAAGGCTACCTGCGAGAGCCTTGCCGAAACGCTTGCCGCCAAGCACATTATCTAAGGAGAAAGGAGAACACAAATGGCTTACAACAGCATGGATTTAGCCGCCTTTAAGGACGTTTGGGTATTTTGCGAGCAGCGCGAAGGCAAACTGATGCCCACCGATTTCGAGCTTATCTCGGAAGGCCGTAAGCTTGCGGACGAGCTGGGCGTTAAGCTCTGCGGTCTGCTGCTTGGCGACAATGTAGAGGGCCTTTGCAAGGAGCTTGCCGGCTACGGCGCGGACAAGATAGTCCTTTGCGAATCCCCGCTTCTTAAATATTACACCACCGATGCTTACGCCAAGGTGATATGCGACGCGATAGAGGAGCTCAAGCCCGAGGTATTCCTTATCGGCGCAAGCACCATCGGCCGCGACCTTGGCCCCCGCTGCGCGGCAAGGCTGCACACCGGTCTTTGCGCGGACTGCACGCATCTGGACGTTGACGTACCCAAGTACCTTGACTTCCTGCGCACCAGCTCCACCCTTGATATCGACAACATGAAGTTCGATATGGAGGATCGCAATTTGAAGATGACACGTCCGGCGTTCGGCGGTCACCTTATGGCCACCATCATATGCCCCCGTTTCCGTCCCGCTATGGCGACCGTGCGCCCCGGCGTTATGCGCAGGGCCGAGTTCGACCAGGCAAAGGCCGACGCGGTGGAAATCGTCCGTCCCGAAGTCAAGCTGACTGCGGAGGATGTGCATACCGAGGTTGTGGAAGTCGTTAAGGCTGCCAAGAAGATAGTTGACCTTGTCGGCGCGGACTTCATAGTTTCCGTTGGCCGCGGCATAAGCAAGAACGTTGAGCAGGGCATCAAGCTGGCCGAGGATCTGGCCGAGGCTCTGGGCGGCGTTGTAGGCGGCAGCCGCGCGGTAATAGACAACGGCTGGCTCTCCGCCGACCATCAGGTTGGCCAGACCGGCAAGACCGTTCACCCGAAGGTGTACATCGCCCTGGGCATTTCCGGCGCGATACAGCACAAGGCCGGTATGCAGGATTCCGAATGCATAATCGCCGTGAACACCAACGAATCCGCGCCCATATTCGAGATTGCCGACTACGGTATCTGCGGCGACCTGTTCAAGGTCACCCCGATGCTGACCGAGGCCATCAAGGCGCAGAAGGCCAAGAAGCAGTAAGCTTCACCTAACAGCATAATAAACCGGCGGCTCATATGGGCTGCCGGTTTTTGCGTTAAGTGAATCAGTTGCTTTCTGAATCAAAATCGAGTAATTCGTTAGGTGTGGTGTTTAGCGCGCGGCATATTATTACCAATTCTATATCCGTAACAAATCTTTTGCCGCATTCGATGCGCTGAATGGCGTTTTTTTCTATATCAAGTCCGAGTACCTGAAGCCGCTCCGCAAATATCCGCTGCGATATGCCCATTGCCTTGCGCTGCGCTGCTATGCGCCTGCCGCATAGATTATTCCGGTCCCCATCAGCTTTGTTTATAAACATAAATAGCTCCCTTCAACAATATTTGACACTTACTGCTTGTCAACACATAAAAGATATGCTATCCTTAATACATGATTGACATTCACAAGATGTCAAAATAAAATTTTATGGGAGATAGGACATGGAACAGGCAAACAATAACTGCCAAGAAACAAATGTGGTGACGGAAATACAGCCGGTACAAGGGAAGAAAAGAATAATAATGATCGCGATAGCTGCTGTGGTTATTGCGGCGGTTATTGTTGCGGCTATCCTCATTATTAAATGGAATGGACCTGAAAGCGTGGCAGAACGGTATTTGAGGGGATTCGTTGGCGATACATCGTGCAAAGACGCATATAATTTGCTTGCTTACGATTGGCGTGAATTGATGATGGAGCAGGCAGGCTGCGAAAGCGAGGAAGAATTGTTTGAATACTTTAACTCAGAAAGCGATGAAGAGCTTGAATCCTTCAATGATATTTATAGGTATCAAGATGAGAGTATTCGAGAATATCTTGAGGAAGAATACGGGCTTTATAAAATTGATATAAAGGCTATTAACACCAAAGATACAAGCATTAAGAAAGCACTCAATGAGGAGCTGTATGGTCTGTTCATGTATGCGTCTGATAAGATTTACGATTTGGATGAAGATGATATTTCAGCTTGTAAAAAAGTTAGGCTCAGAGTGAAAATAGAAGGCGAGGAGAAAACACATACCGAAAAGATGAACGTTTATGTAGTGAAAATAAATGGAGCATGGAAGGTTCTCGGAAGTGTTGAGGGCTTTTAATAAAAAACTATAGCTTTGATAATAAACCGGCGGCTCGTAAGGGCTGCCGTTTTTGCGTATTTGTGTCAAGAAAAACAGACAAATTGTTGCGTTAAGCGGGAATATATGGTACGCTTCGAAATAAACAGAGAAAAGTATTGGGAGAGACGATAATGCTCAAACGCATAGCCTACATATTCATCCAATGCACATGGGGCGCGGTGCAAAGCCTGCTGGGGCTTATTGCAATGCTTTTGCTCGGTAGGCAGAAGCATTGCTTTTATCGCTGCGCCGTGCTTACGGAATACGATATCGACTCTGTACCTAAATATATGCGTTGGCTTGGCTGCGTGTCGCTCGGCATGTTCATATTCGTCGGCACGCATAAGGACACGAGCCGCGAGCGCGCGCGGGAGATAGCATCGCACGAATACGGGCATACGTTCCAATCGCTGCTGTTGGGGCCGCTGTATCTTATCGCGGTGGGCGCGCCAAGCTTCATTTGGTGCAGGCATTACGGCAAGCACCGCGAGGAATACGCCGCGCGCGGCATAAGCTATTATTCCCGCTATCCCGAAAAGCAGGCCACTGCGCTGGGGTTAAAGGCAGAGAGGCGGGAAATATAAACGTTGCATAAATGCAACGCTTGCGATATAATGAATATACAAAGGGTGCCTACCGGTGACGGTCGGCCAAGAGATTTGGTAATTAGGAATAACCGTTACTTGGCGGAGTGACGGTTACTTCTCTTTTTGGACATGAATCCTATAACGGAGCATAGAATTCGCCAGAAGAACTTGAGAAGCTCCAAGACGAACATTAGAAAAGCAAAAAGCTCTCCCCAACTCATCTTCGGGTCACCTCCTTTCCTCTAAAAATAGGGCAGGAGTGTGGCCGACCGTCTACCGTGCTTGGCAGGCACCAGCTTTATTATAATGTCGAATTATATCGAGTGTCAATGCTTAAAACTCGTTATAAAACACGAGCTCTTTTTCGTCCTTGAACTCAAAATGGCCGGGGTACGGCTCCGCATCGGGCGCGGGATAGCCCATCATAAGCATGGCGGAGGCTTCGTAATTATCGGGCAGGGCAAATTCCTCACGTACCACCTGCGGGCGGAAATGCATTACCCATGTCGTGCCGACGCCTATGCTTGCAGCCTCCAGCATCATATGCGTGGTTACTATTGCCGCATCTATATCGTAACTCTTTTTGCCGTCGTACTTGCGCGTCCAGCAGGCGTCCTTGTCGCTGCAAATAAGCAGGGCCGTGGGCGCGTTGAAATGGCACGCCGTGCATTTTTTCAGCTTTTCAAGCGCTTCGTCGCTGTTTATGACCAAAATGCGCTGCGGCTGGTCGTTATGCGCGGTGGGGGCGAGCATGCCGGCCTTCAGTATTTTATCAAGATCCTCCCGGCGAACCTTCTCTTCCTTAAACTTCCTTACGGAATAACGCTTTGCAGCCAGTTCCAGAAAATCCATATGTGCAGTCTCCTTTGTAAGCGGTTTGCTATATCTTATCATATGGGCGCATAAAAGTGAATAATGATAAGCACATAGGCTTGGGAGGTGACATTATATGGCAAGGGGAAAGGCGGCAAACGCGCCCGCTGTGTTCACGCTGCTGAAGGCGGCGTTTATAGGATGCGTGGTGAGCGTTACGCTGATAGTTATTTTTGCGGCGCTGATGTGGAAACAGGTGGTCGGCGTGGAACTGATACCGATTGTTAATGCGGCAATAAAGGTTATAGGTGCAGCGGCGGCGGGCTTCTTTGCGCAAAGGGGCTGCGGCAGCCGCGCGTGGCTTTTCGGCGGGGCGGCGGGGCTAATTTACGCAATGCTTGCCTATGCCGTGTTTTCGATATTAAGCGGCAGCTTTGCGCTGAATATGGCAATGCTCAGCGATATGGGCATAGGCCTGCTTGCCGGTATGCTGTGCGCAATGGTAACGCGGGCGGCGGCGCACTGAAAGCAATAAATGCGGCACAAGCATTAAGTTTTCCTATGTAGATAAGCTGTTTTGTGATATAATTAAAATGTTATGAACATAACTGTGCATAACCGCAGCTTATTGCCAAGGAAGGAGGACGGGACTATGCTTAGGCTGGTATGCAAGGCACAGGAGCAGCCGCGTGAGCGCGTGCGCGAAATGGCGGAAGAGCTGTGCATCAGCCCGCGGACGGCGGAACTGCTGCTGTCCAGGGGAATTGCGGACTGCGACGAGGCCGCGAATTTCCTTAACCCTTCCGAAAGCGCGCTGGAGAACGCATATCTTTTGAAGGATATGGATAAGGCCGTATCGCGCATAAGAAAAGCGATAGATCTTGGCGAAAAAATAGTGGTGTTCGGCGACTATGATGCCGACGGCGTGTGCGCGACGGCAATAATGCTAAGCTGCCTCAGGCGGCTTGGCGCGAATGCGGAATACATGATACCTTCGCGGCATGAGGACGGCTACGGCATGACCATGAAAAGCGCGGAGCAGCTTTTCAACATGGGCGCGAATCTTATAATAACGGTTGATAACGGCGTTAAGTCCGCGGCGGAAACGGAGCGCTGCTACGAGCTTGGCATGGAGGTTATAGTTACCGACCATCATATCCCGGGCGACACGCTGCCCAAATGCGAGGCGCTGATACTTTGCGGCAATGCGGACGAATACCCGAACCGGCATATATGCGGCGCGGGGCTTGCCTGTAAAGTGGCGGAGGCCTTGCTTGGCCGCGAAGCGGCAAGGGAATATATACCGCTTGCGGGCATTGCAACGGTTGCGGATATTGTTCCGCTCACGGGGGAAAACCGCGTGTTCGCCGCGCTTGCGGTCAAGGATATACGCCGCGGCAAATGCCCGGAGGGGATAAAGGCGCTCTGTTCCGTGTCCCAAACAAAATTGCAGGACGTGAGCGCGGGTGATTTCGGCTTCAGGATAGCGCCGCGGCTGAATGCGGCAAGCCGCATAGAGGAAGCGGACGCGGCGGTGAGCCTGCTTATGGAGACCGAGCGGGAGAGCGCGGCGAAGCTGGCGGCAAAGCTTGACGAGCTTAATTCCAAGCGAAAGGCGGAGGAAAGCGGCATATTCAACGCCGCCTGCGAAAAGCTTGCCAATGAGGACCTGACCAAGCGGCGCTGCATAGTGCTGCACGGGGAGGACTGGAACGCGGGCGTTATAGGCATTGCGGCGGCAAGGATAGCGGAGCGGTTTTATAGGCCCACGGTGCTGCTGAGCGGTAAAGATACGGTCACGGGATCGTGCCGCAGCATAAGCGGAGTGAATATTCACGATGCGCTTTCATCTTGCGAAAGGTTCTTTTCCCGCTTCGGCGGGCATGCGTATGCCGCGGGACTTACCATGCAGCAAAAGGACATAGACGAATTCCGCGCGGCGATGGACGATTACCTTTGGCATAACGAGCCTGAGGAGAAGTTTATACCAAGCGCGCAGTATGATTTTGAAATGGAGCTGGGCGGCATCACGAAGCGCTTTGCGGAGGAGCTGAGCATGCTGGAGCCCTTCGGCGCGGGAAACCCGCAGCCGGTGGTGCTCAGCCGCGGGGTAAGGCTTGCCAACATGGAACGCATAGGGTGCGAAGGCAAGCATATGCGCTGCCACGTTACGCGGGACGAGCAGTATATAAACGCCGTGTATTTCAATTCCGGCGCGGAATTCAGAAATATGCTGGATATGGACAGGTGCGACGCCGTGTATACCCCAAACATAAACACGTTCATGGGGCGGAGCGAATTGCAGCTTAATATAAAAAATCTGCGCTGCGCCGAGCCTAACGACGTAAATGCGTGGATAGACAGGCAAAAGGGCAAATTTGTTGATGCAATATGCAGAAATGTTTTGTATAATAATACCCGTGCCGTAAGCGGACTTGCGTTTGCGGACACGGAGGAAAAGCTTATTGAACTTGCTGACGCAAGCGCTATGGGTACCATCGCCCTCTGCTTCACGGCGGCGGGAGCAAAGCGGCTGTGCGCACTGCTTAAAGCGCGCGGCATTTGGAACCGGATGGACGTAAGCTTCGGCAGCAACGCGAAAAGCATATGCGCATATAATGCGGCGGTGCTTGCGCCGAACATTGCGGACATGGACATAAGCCGCTACAAAAATATAATAGTTTTCGATACCGCAACAAGCAGCGGCATACCCGGCGCACTGCGCCAAATGAACGGGGATGCTGCGCTTTATGCAGCCAAGCCGAACGCGGCGGAGACGGAAGAGCTGATAGCCGGCATACCGCGTGACAGGGCGGATTTCATTGCGCTGTATAAGGCGCTGCGCTGCACGGTTGGTAAGTTTTATAACATAAACGCCATGGCGGATGCGCTATGCGCCGCAACCAACGCCCCGCGGTGCCATTGCGCGCTGGCGGCGGACGTGTTCTATGAACTGGGCTTTGTTACAAAGGGCAGCGGCGGCATACGGGTTGAAAAGGACCCGCCCAAGCGCTCGCTTGAGGAAAGCCGGACTTTTTTTGCGCTTAACTCCCTAAAGGAGATGAACGATATGTACTTGCAACTATACGAGGAGGCAAACCATGAAGCTTGAAGATACCATTCGCACCATACCCGATTTCCCAAAACCCGGAATACTTTTCCGCGATGTTACCACGCTTTTTAAGAACCCCGAGGCGTTCCATCAGCTTATAAGCGATATGGCTGAAGAGCTGAAGGACAAGCATGTGGACGTGGTGGTCGGGCCGGAGGCGCGCGGCTTCATAATGGGCAGCGCACTTGCTTACGCACTGGGTGCGGGCTTTGTGCCGGCGAGGAAGCCCGGTAAGCTCCCCTGCGAAACGGTGAGCTATGAATATTCCCTTGAATACGGCACGGATTCGCTGGAAATACATACCGACGCCATTCAAAAGGGACAGAAGGTAGTGGTTGTGGACGATTTGCTGGCGACCGGCGGCACGGCGCTTGCGGCGATAAAGCTTATTGAGCAGATGGGCGGTGAGGTTGTTGCCGTTCGCTTCGCAATAGAGCTTAAGAGTGAGCTTAACGGCGCGGCCGCGCTTGAAGGCTACGACGTTAAGGCTTCCATAGTATACTGATAAAAAGAACGAGCATATACGGAAAGGAGGTTTGCCGGAATGAGCAATGAAAAGATAATAGATAACAACGATGAAATGCGGCTGGACGGTATGAGCGAAGTGAACATAGACAAAATGGTCGACGCATCCGAGCATCATCTTATAGACGACGAGGAAGTAAGGATGCTGATGGACGAGCTTGAAAAGGCCTGCGCGGAAAAGTTCAGCGAAGATGATATGGCGCGGCTTAAAAAGGCCATGAACTTTGCGTATAAGGCGCACCTGCCGCAGAAGCGCGAATCCGGCGAACCGTATATAATCCATCCGCTGGCTGTGGCCAAAATGCTGTTTGAAATGGGCATGGATACCAACACCGTTATAGCCGGCCTTCTTCACGATGTGGTGGAGGACTGCGACGGGATAACGGTTGAGGATATTGCCCGCGAATTTGGCACGGACATTGCGGAGATGGTGGACGGCGTAACCAAGCTGACCAAAACCGGCAAAAGCGACATTATAAGCAAGGAAGAGGCGCAGGCGGAAAACCTGAGGAAGATGTTCCTTGCCATAGCCAAGGACGTCCGCGTTGTTATAATAAAGCTGACGGACAGGCTGCACAATATGCGCACGCTTGAATATTGCAAGCCCGAAAAGCGGCAGCGCAAAGCGCGGGAGGTGCTGGACGTTTATGCGCCGCTCGCAAGCCGCTTCGGCATGGGCGCAATAAAGTGCGAAATGGAGGATCTTGCCTTCCATTACCTTATGCCGGAAGAATACGCCGCGCTTGAAAAGCAGATTGAGCCGCAGCGGCGAGAGCGCATGCTTACGCTCAATAAGGCTATAAAAACGATAGAGGAGCAGCTTGCCGCCGCCGGCATACAGGCGCAGGTGAACGGCAGGCCGAAGCACCTATACAGCATATATAAAAAGTTCCTCAGGCAGAACAGGAACCTTGCCGAGATTTATGACCTTATAGCCGTGCGTGTTATAGTGAACACCATAAACGATTGCTATGCCGCGCTTGGCATAATCCATTCCATATGGAAGCCCGTGCCCGGCAGGTTCAAGGATTATATAGCCATGCCAAAGACCAATATGTACAGGTCTTTGCACACAACGCTGTTTTCCGATACCGGCTTGCCGTTCGAGGTGCAGATAAGAACATATGAAATGCACCGCACGAGCGAATACGGCATAGCGGCGCACTGGATGTATAAAGAAGGGCGCGCCAATCAGGACGAGCTGGACAGCAAGCTTGCATGGCTGAGGGAGGCGCTGGAGCTTGAAAACTATGCGGATACCACAAAGGAATTTGTTGAAAGCATTCGCAAGGATTTCTTCAGCGACTATGTATATGTGCTTACGCCGCGCGGGCAGATAATTGACCTTGTCACCGGCTCCACACCGCTGGACTTTGCGTACCGCATCCATTCAAACGTTGGTAACCATGTTCAGCATGCAAAGGTAAACGGCGCGATAGTAAGGCTTGACTACAAGCTGAAGAATAACGATGTTTGCGAAATCGTGACCGCGCCCAACGCAACCCCGAGCCGCGACTGGCTCAAAATAGTAAAAACCCAGCAGGCCAAGGCAAAAATTCGCCAATGGTTCAAAAAGGCCAACCGCGAGGAAAACATAATCCGCGGTAAGGAAATGCTCAGCGAGGCCGCAAAGCGGCAGGGCAGGCAGCTTGGCGAGCTGACAAAGAAAAGCTATTATGACGATCTCCTCAAGCGGTTCAACATGAACGATATTGAGGATATATACGCCGCGATAGGCTACGGCGGCATAACCACAGGGCAGGTGCTGCATAAGCTGATTGAGCAATACCGCAAGGAAGAAAAGGCGAATCAGCTTGCGGCCAAGCTTGAGCAGAAGGAAGAACAGCGCGTGCAGAACGCCGTATCGCATCACGGCGTGGTGGTGAAGGGAGAGCCTAACATGGCGGTGCGCTTTGCGCATTGCTGCAGCCCGCTGCCGGGCGACAAGATAGTGGGTTACATTACCCGCGGCCGCGGCGTATCGATACACCGCGCAGATTGCCCGAACATGACGGATCTGATGCTGGACAAAGAACGGCTTATAGACGTTGAGTGGGCGAGCACGGAAAAGGCAAGCTACCCCGTTACTATACACATTGTTGCCGGGGAGCGGCCGGGGCTGCTGATGGAAATATCGCAGCTGCTTATGAATTTGAACATAAGCATACTGGCTATGAACGCGAAAACCACTGAGGATATCGTGACTGTGCAGCTTACGTTCAATGTATCCGGCGCGGCGCAGCTTGACAGCATTATGAAGGGCATGCGCAAAATACGCACCGTGAACGACGTATACAGAATAAACGCATAACGGGGGATTAGGAACATGAGAGCCGTGGTGCAGCGCGTGGAAAGCGCAAGCGTAACCATAGACGGAAGGGTAAACGGGAAAATAGGCAAAGGGTTCATGGTGTTGATAGGCATTGACGAAAACGACACCGATAAGGATCTTGACTATATTTGCGATAAGCTGACGGGGCTTAGAATATTTGAAGATGAAGCGGGCAAAATGAACCGTTCCATTATAGATGCGGGCGGGGAGATACTGCTTGTAAGCCAATTCACGCTTTATGGTGATGCACGGCACGGCAAACGCCCAAGCTTCATCCGCGCGGCGCGGCCCGAAAAGGCGATACCGCTTTATGAAAAGGCGATAGCGAAGCTGGGCGAAAAGGTGCACGTTGAAACGGGCATATTCGGCGCGGAGATGAAGGTGCAGCTTATAAACGACGGCCCCGTAACAATATTACTGGACAGCGAAAGGACATTTTAACATCATGGAAATAGCATCCCTTATAACCGGCCCCGTCGGGGTGAATACATATATTGTATACGGCAAGAACGCGGGCGAATGCATAATAATAGACCCGTCAGATACCGAGCTTGTGAACAAAAAGCTTGATGAGCTTGGCGTAAAGCCAACGGCGGTGCTGCTCACGCACGGGCATTTTGACCATATAGTGAGCGTTACCGATCTTCAAAAGCAGTATGGCGCAAGGGTGTATATACACGAAATCGACGAAGCGGGCCTTAGGGACGCAAGCGTCAACCTGTGCGCAATGGCGCATATAGATATACCCCCCTGCAATGCGGATGTTAAGCTGAAGGGCGGCGAAACCATACACGAGGCCGGCTTTGATATCCGCGTGCTGTATACGCCCGGGCATACCAAGGGCAGCGTATCCTATGCCATTGCCGACGGCGAAAGGAAGGCCGTGTTCACGGGGGACTGCCTGTTCCATGGCAGCATAGGCCGCAGCGATTTCCCCGGCGGGGATCATAAGGAACTGCTTGATTCCATAGGCAATCAGCTTTTCACTCTTGATGGCGATTATGAAGTTTATCCCGGCCACATGGGCGCGACCACGCTGCAGTTCGAGCGGGAGCATAACCCCTTTATGCGCCGCTGGGGTAAGGACAAATGATAAGCCTATACACGAACAAAACCGAGTATATAGCCGATATAGCCGACGAGCTTCGGCTATTTTTGGCAAAAGAGGAAATAACGGAGGCGGAGAATGCCGCGGCGGACGTTTGCGTTACGCTTGAAGGCAGCGGTACCGAGCGGCATGCACGCGCGCAGGTGAACACGGAAAAAGGCATGGCCGTTTACGAATGGGACTGCGTTATACCGCAAGGGGCAGACGCGCTTGAAATAAAGCGGCGAGAAAAACGCGCGGTGAAGATAGCGGCGTTCAGGGCAATGGCAAACGTATACGGCGTTATGCCGCCGTGGGGCTCGCTTACGGGCATAAGGCCCACGCGGCTGCTGAGGGAGCTGCGCATGCGCCACGGCGAAGCGGAAGCGATAAGAATGATGCAGCAGGACTTTGACGTGAGCGAAGAGAAGCTTGCCCTGGCAAAGACAATAAACGCCGTGCAGCAGCCAATTCTTGACAGCCAAACGGAAAAGGATGCGGATATATACATAGGTATACCGTTCTGCGCATCGCGCTGCCTGTATTGCAGCTTTGCCTCCCAGGTGCGCACTAAAAAGACGGACATGGCGGCCTATCTTGCCGCGCTTAAAAAGGATATAACGCTCGGCTCCGCCATATTGAAGCAGGCGGGCCGCAAAATACGCGCAATGTACATAGGCGGCGGCACGCCAACCGTGCTTACGGCGGATGAGCTGGACGGCCTTATTGCCCACGCGCTTGAAGCATACGCAGGATTCAATGGGGAATTCACCGTTGAAGCAGGCCGGCCGGATACGATAACAAAAGAAAAGCTGGGTGTGCTGAAAAAATACGGCGTGAGCAGGCTCTCCGTAAACCCGCAGACAATGAACGACGCAACGCTTGAACTGATAGGCCGCAGTCATAAAAGCGCGGACATTATAGCCGCGTTCAACATGGCGCGGGACATGGGCTTTGACAATATAAACATGGACGTTATAGCCGGCCTTCCCGGCGAGCATGCGGCGGACATGGAGCATACGCTTGATGAAATAATAAAGCTTTCGCCCGAAAACCTTACCGTGCATACGCTTGCATTAAAGCGATCGAGCCGCCTTGTTACGGAAGGGGAAAAATACCCAATGCCGGAGGCGGAGGAGGTAGAGCACATGGTACACATGGGCAGCGAAGCCGCGGCGCGGCTCGGCATGCGGCCGTATTATATGTATCGCCAGAAATATATGAGCGGCAATCTTGAAAACGTGGGCTACGCCAAGCCCGGCACGGAATGCGTATACAACATAGACATGATGGAGGATACCACCGCCATAATGTCCCACGGGGCGGGAGCAATGACCAAATGTGTATACGATGCGGCGCGCCGCGTGGAGCGCGTGCCTGCGCCAAAGGAGATAAGCACATATATCGCCAAGGTGGAAAAGCTGAGCGGAGAGAAGGCAAGGTTATTCCTGTAAGGCTTTAATATCAGGATACATAAAGCGCGGCGCATTTGCGCCGCGTTTAACGTTGCTTTGGTTCGGGGTGCTTTTTTATAGCTTCATTTCCATGTTTATGTTCCGTTCTGTCATGCCAAGGCCTTTATAGAACCGCATTGCGCCTTCGTTAAAGGCCCAAACGGTGAGCATAAGCGTGTCCGCGCCGCGCTCCTTTGCAAGGCGGACTGTTTCATTATACAGCAGCGTGCCTATGCCCATTCCGCGGCAGTCGCTATGCACACATATGTCGTCAATATAGGCTATGCGGTGCGGCAGCATTGCCGGATTTGGATTGGCGGGCTTCATGAATGCGGATGCAAAGCCAACAAGCTTATCGCCGTCATACGCGGCAATGGGGAAGGCGTTTGCATCGCTGAGCAGCGCGGCATAATGCTCCGGCAAAAAGTGCGCATCAGCGGCGTAAACATCGCTGCGCGCGGCATGGTGCAGCGCATGAACCTGTGCCACAAGGGCGCGCACGGCAGCGTAATCATCAATGGTTGGCTTATGAATGACTATCATATGTTCTTCAGCACTATTTCCTTCATGGGCGTGGTTGAATCTATCGGCCCGCCGCCAAGGCAAACCTCGCCATCGTACAGCACAACCCATTGCCCGGGCGTAACGGCGCGCTCCGGCTGCATGAACGTTACGCGGCAGCCCTCGCCATGGATGCTTACGTGTACGGGTACGTCGCTTTGACGATAGCGGAATTTTGCCGTGCAGTCAAATTCCGGCGCGGGCGGTTCGCCGGCGATGAAGTGCATATGCCCCGCCTCAAGCGCAAGGGAGAAGAGCTCTTCATGCTCGCCCTGCTGAACTATAAGCAAATTGCGCTTCATGTCCTTGCCTATTACGAACCAGCTTTCGCCGGTGCCATCGCTGCGCCCGCCTATGCCAAGGCCGCGGCGCTGACCAAGGGTGTAATACATCAGCCCGTCATGCCGTCCTACTATCCTGCCGTCCAGCGTAACGGTATCGCCCGGCTGTGCAGGCAGATATTCCATAAGGAATTTTTTGAAATTGCGCTCGCCTATGAAGCATATGCCCGTGGAGTCCTTCTTTTTTGCGTTGGGCAGCTGCGCTTCTTCGGCTATGCGCCTAAGCTCGGGCTTTAGCATATCGCCAACGGGGAACATGGCGTTTTTCAGCTGCGCCTGCGTAAGACCGGCAAGAAAATACGTTTGATCCTTGTTCAAATCCTTTGCACGAAGGAGGGTAACATTGCCGTCCGCCGCCTTATTAAGGCGGGCATAATGCCCGGTTGCCAGGTTGTCCGCCCCTGCCGCCATGGCAAGGTCAAGAAACGCCTTGAACTTTATTTCGCAGTTGCACAATACGTCCGGATTGGGCGTTCTGCCCTTTGAATATTCGTCAAGAAAATAAGAAAAAACCCTGTCCTTATATTCCTTGGCAAAGTTCACGCCGTAGCACGGTATGCCTATCCTTCGGGATACGGCCATCGCGTCCTGATAATCCTCCGTTGCGGTGCATACGCCGTCCTCGTCAGTTTCTTCCCAGTTTTTCATGAATACGCCTGTCACATCGTAGCCCTGATGCTTTAATACAAGCGCGGCTACGGAGGAATCCACCCCGCCGGACATGCCTACTATAACCCTTTTTGCATTAGTTTTCATATGTTTATCCTTATTCGTTGCCCGTAAGTCCGGGGCTTCTTAAAAGCGCGTTGCCAAGATATATCCGGTTTATCATGCCCAGCTTTTCGCCGCCTTCGCTCATCCAAACCTTTTTTATATAGGGAAGCTCGGTAAGCGTGTTTACAAAGCTGTATATTATAAGAATTTCCAGCCTGTCCGCACTTTCGGCGGATTCATAGCTGAGCGCTTCCTTCAGCTTATCCGTAAAGCCTTCCTTCCATTCTATAACCGCTATGCCGTCCGCAAGATACACACGCTCCACATCATCGCGCGAAAGGGGAGCGAAGCCAAGCCCGCTTGAGCTTTGCGCATCTATAAGCGTGAGCACGCGCTTTGTCAAATCATATTCGTCGCTTGATGGGACTATTTTATTCTCCCGCTTCAGCATGGATCCGTTCTCGTCCGGATAATCCACGCTTACGCTCGTGCCGAGCATATCGGTATACATGTCGCGGGTAAGATAGTCCACGTCTTCATTAAGCTTTGTGCGCGTGCCGTCCTCCGCTTCAACGTAAAGCACTATGCCGCTTATGCCGGGAAGGTAGCCCGTAAGCGTCAGCGTGAGCGCGGCGCACATGAGCTGCTCGTCATAGTCGTTCTTGGGCTGCTTTATGGTTATGTATATAACCTTCGGCGCGAACAGCGGGAGGGAGCTTGGCGCGGAGGTGGAGGACGCTTCGCCGGTTTTATCCTTTGAGGTGTTCTTTTCGGCGGAGGATTCCGCATCGGTTTCTTCCTCCTCCATTCCGGCTACGCCTATGCGCGGCTCACGCGCAAGCGTAAAGTCCGCTGGCAGCACGGGCTCAAGCGCGTCCTCTCCCGATATGCCCGCGGCAAGCTTGCCGGTAAGTATTGTAACAAGATCCGTTACCGAAGCTTCGGAAGAAACGCTCAACTGCACGCTGTGTGCGGCTATAAGCGTCCGTTCGGCATTGGTAAAATACATGGTGACGTATTGGTCAATGTATTTCACGACCTCGCTCATGGAGCCTTTGCTGCGGTCTGGATATTTTTCGGCCATATCCTCGGCATATTTATCAAGGCTTTGGCCTAAATATCGCGCTTCGCCTATGGCGTTGCTGTTGTAGCCCTGCTCCTTGCCGTTATACAGCACGTTCACGGCCTGTATGCCAAGCGTATCGCTCAGCGTTGCGGCTATCGCAAGGCGGGCTATCAGCCAATCTGACTCGCTGCCCGGGAAGCCGCCGCTTAGATACACGTTGCATATGCCCATGGACTTTTCAACCTTGTCCAGCTTCAGCTTGGATGGTACAGACCGCTCGAGCGACTGGCTCTGCGGCCCGTCCATAAGCGCGCGCATTGTGCAAAGCGCCATGCTTTCACCTTCCTCGCAGCGCACTGTGCGCTTTTCACCCGCAAGGCGGGTGCCGTCCTCGTTTATATAATAAAGCGTTGCTTCAAATTCGCCCTGGGCAAGCGTTTCCTCGCCCTGTCTGGGCGGCACGTTGCTGCTCAGCTCAAGCGCGGGCGGGTAGCTGTCCTCGTTCATGCAGGCGGAAAATATGCCCATGCATACCGCAAGCGCCAATATGAGCGCAATGCATCGCCGCATCATACGCCGTCACCTCCCAGCATGTTTATAAGCGATTTGTAGCCCGGTTTATATATGCTGCCCTCGCTTTTGAGCGTAAGCTGATATCTGCGCACGCCCTGATCATTATCCAGCGTTATTTCAACCGTTACCAGAATGCTTGAGGAATCCTTGTTCTGCGTTTGCTCGCGCACGGAAAAGCTTTTTATTTTGGCAAGGTTTGCCATGTATGTTTCAAAGCTGGCGTAATCCGGCTTCTGCGCGCCGCCCTGCTCAAGTTCGGCTATCAGCGGATACGCCTTATCGTATTCGCCGTTCTGTATATGCTCAAGCAGGCATGCTACCACGCCCGGCGCGGTTATAACATACGAATCGTCAAACCCCATAGGCTCCAGCAGATCGTGGCTGCCGCCGCCGAATGTTTCAAGGCCAAGCTCGGTCCTGCGCACGCGCGCGGCCGAACCGTTAAGCTCAAACAAAAGCTGCACGCTCACGTCCGGCCTGTTCGCGGTTATAGTGTTTACTATGGACTGCGCGGCAAGCCTTCGCGCAAGGTACATTTCCTCCCTTGCGTTTTCCACGCGCGCTTCGTATTCCGCGCGGGAAAGCAGCCCGTTTTCCATCAATCGGGAGCCGTCCGCAACGGCTTCGTCCACAATATTTGTATTGAAGAACTCCGCCGAAAGGGTAACGTACAATATTGCCCCTTCAAGCGAAACATCAACTATTTCAGTGCCCGCGGGAATGACCGCGCTTATGTTTCCGCTAAGCGGCGGCGTGCCCTCCATAAGCGTGCGTATCATGGCGCGCTCCTCGCGCTCGCCCGCATAAACGGTTATTGTCGCCGTTACGCCGACGAGATACGCTTCATCAGTAAGCCTGTAATAAAGCTTTGCGCGCATGTCCTTTGCAATGCCCGCTTCGGGGTCTATATCGGGCAGATCCTCATGCACGCTGTCCTCTTTTATCATGCCGCGGGAGCAGCCGCAAAGCGTGAGCAGCAGCATAAGCGCCGCCGTGAGCAGCGCCGTGAGCCGCAGTGTGTTTTTGCCGTGCTTCATGCGTTTACTCCTCCCCGTCCGCAAGCGGCAGATGCACCGTGAACGTTGACCCGTGCCCAAGCTCGCTTTCAACCGTTATAAATCCGCCGTGAAGCGTAATTATCCGCTCCACTATCGCAAGGCCAAGACCCGTGCCGCCCGTGCCGCGGGAACGCGCCTTGTCCACGCGGTAAAATCGTTCAAAAAGGTGCGGTATTGCGTCCTCCGGTATGCCTATGCCCGTATCCTTCACAATAAGCTGCGCCTCGCTCCCGGTCTGCTTCACCGCCGCGTCAACATGCCCGGCGTCTGTATACTTGACTGCGTTTTCTATAAGATTTACAACGGCCTGCTCTATCTGGCGTTCCTCGCCAAATATCATTGCGCTGCCGCCGGTGAAATTCAGCGCTATGCCCTTGTTCTCTGCAAGCGGCTTCAATCGGGAAACAACGCGCTCTGCTATGTCCTTCAAATCAACGTTTTCCCGGTGCAGCAGCGGCTGACCTTCATCGAACTGCACAAGGCGCAGAAGATCCGTTATAACGTTGGACATTCTGTCTACCTCGTGGTTAACATCCTCGAAGAGCTCCCGCATTTCGGCAGGGTCCGGATTTTCTTCATATAATATGGATTCGCTTAAAAGCTTCATTGTGGCAAGGGGTGTTTTAAGCTCGTGCGATGCATTGGATACGAATTCGTCCCTCACGCGGTCGTGAGCTTCTATCTGCTCGCTCATTCGGTTGAACGCGCGGCCAAGCTCCGCAACCTCGCCCTGCCCATGCACCTTAACGCGCACGCCGTTGCCCTGCTTGCCCATGCGGCGTATGGCGTGGGTCAGCTCCACAATGGGCTTTGTAACAAAGCCGCTGAGCGTAAAACTGAGCGCCACCATAACCGCAGCAACAATGCCAAAAACTATGGCAACCTCGGCAATTATGTCCGCAACGCTGTCCTCAACGTCCTGTATCATGGCGCTGAAAAGCACCGCGCCCAAATATTTGCCGCCCTGAGTTATTGGGGCGGTGTAGTATACGGCCCAGTTGGCAGAGCCGGAGAGCTTCAGCGCGCTTTTGTCCGCGCCTGTGCTTATTTTATGGAAGCCGAACGCCGCTTCCTTCCCGCCGATAAGCACATCGCGCACTTCTCTATACGGCAGCATAAAGCCCGTTTGGTATGAGGCGGAGTCTATCTGCACCACCGCATCCGTATCCAGTATAAGCACCCTGCCGCCCATTTCCTGCGCGCGGGTGAGCGCCAATGAATACAGCGTGTCTGCATCGGAATCAAAGCTTTGGCTTATTTCAAGGGCAAGGCGGGTGGTGGCCTCCTGCTGCTGCTTGGTACGCTGATTGACAAGCGAGGATTCGACCAATATTGCCACGGTAAAGCTTATGGTAAGCAAGGCCACGATGGTTACCGCCAAATATATGGCGACCATCCTGACCCTGATCGAGCCGAAAAGCTGTTTTCGCTCACTGCGCAAAGTAATAGCCAACTCCCCACTTAGTCAGAATATATTCGGGATTGGCGGGGTCCCGCTCGATCTTTTCCCTAAGGCGGCGGATATGCACGTCCACCGTTCTGAAATCGCCCAGATAGTCCTGACCCCATATGGTTTCAAGCAGCTCGTCGCGGCTGTATACCTTGCCGGGGTTTTTCATGAAAAGCTGAAGCAGGTCAAATTCCTTCATGGTAAGGCTAACGTTCTTGCCGTCAAGCGTTGCGCTGCGGCTGCCTATGTTTATGCTCAGCCCGTTTGCGCTCAGTTCCATTTTGGGCGCTTCGCGGTTCGCACCAGCGCGGCGCAGTATGCTCTTTATCCTGGCCTTTACCTCCAGTATGTTGAAGGGCTTTGTCATGTAATCGTCCGCGCCGTATTCAAGGCCGAGTATTTTGTCCATATCCTCGCCCTTGGCGGTGAGCATTATTATGGGAATGTCGCTCGTTTCGCGCACTATCTGGCAAACCTCTATTCCGCTGAGCTTTGGCAGCATAACGTCCAGCAGCACCAGATCATAATGCTCGCTGTTCAGCTTTTTTAATGCCTCCTCGCCGTCCGATGCGGAATCGGTTTCGTAACCGTCCTGCTCCAGCGTGCGTTTCAGCCCTTTTATCATAAGCGGCTCGTCGTCCACAAGCAGTATTCGTCTTGCCATTATGGCGTCCTCCTTTCGCCGCGCAGGGGTTTTACGCGCAGCTATAACTTTCCATATTTATTTATTATACCATAAAAGCGCCCCGCATAAAGGGGAATAATTTGAACGAACGGTGTATTTAACAATAAATTAACCGCTGAACTATGTACAAATGCATATAAATTTTGTTATAATAGCCAAAGTGTACTATGCCGGCATATGGATATGCCGGTTTTAAGGAAAGGACCAATTTGAATTTGAAACGAATCATCTCGCTTGTGCTTATATTTATACTCGCGCTCGGCGTGCTGCCCGTTTGCGCCGCGGCGGACGAATTTGACCCGGAAAGCGTATCCACGCCCTATATTTGCCTTATGGATGCGGCGACGGGCACCGTGCTTTATGAAAAGAACAGCAAGGCGCAGGCATACCCCGCTAGCACCACAAAGATAATGACCTGCATACTGGCCATTGAAAACGCGGCGGACATAAACGAGATAGTGAACACGGGCAGCGACGTTGAAAAACGCGGCTCCACCTGCCACTTTTCCCGCAACGAGGAAATGCCACTTATAGACATGCTGTACGGCATGATGATGTTTTCCGGCAACGACGCCGCCAAGGCCATTGCCGAGCATATTGGCGGCAGCGAATCCGGATTTGCGGACATGATGAATAAAAAGGCTGCTGAGCTTGGCATGACCGGCACGCACTTCGTTAAGCCGAACGGACTCCATAAGGAGGATCATTATTCAACCGCGTATGACATGGCCGTGCTTACCCGCTACGCCATGCGCAACGAAACGTTCCGCAAGATAGTTTCCACCGCGACCTATAACGCCGCCCCGACCAACAAGGATTCCGATGGCTACCAGTGGTATAATTCCAACCGCCTGCTTTATACAAAGGAAGGCGAAGCGGATTACAAATATAAATACGCAACCGGCGTTAAAACGGGCGACACTACCGCCGCCGGCCGCTGCCTTGTGGCAAGCGCGGAGAAGGACGGCGTGGAGCTGATACTGGTGCTGTTCGGCGATTATGAAAACAAGGTAAAGGGCGAATACCGCTTTGAAAACGCGGCCAAGTTCTTCGACTGGGGCTTTGCAAACTTCGTATCCGTGGACGCGGGCACGCTGGGCCTTGAAAGCACGATGCAGTTGCCCGTATCAAATGCCAGCCTTGAGGACGCAGAAGGCGGCCTGCTCACCGCGAACATAGATTTTTCCGCCGCAAAGCTTACCGGCTTAAAGGAAACCATAAACGCGATCACTGCAACGCCCTCGCTTTTGACAAGCAGCTATGTTACCTCGAGAAAGCTTGAAGCGCCCATAGCCGCCGGGGAGGAGCTTGGCACGGTATCGTACCAATACAACGGCGTAACGATGTTCACCGCGCCGCTTATAGCCTCGCGCGATGTGGCGGAGGCGGCAACGGTTGTGAGCGACACGGCCTCGCCCAATTCAAGCCCGCTTATAGTATCAAGCCCCGATGTGAACGATAAAGAGGGCGGCAGCGGATGGCTGTTCTGGGCGCTGCTGATAGCGGCGCTGGTAATAATAGTGCTGATAGCGAAGGTGCTTTCCTCCCGCCGCCGCAGGCGCAGGGCAAAGAAACGCCGCGCCTACCGCAGCAACTATCCGAGAAGATAAAGCATATTAAAAAGGCTCCCTGAAGGCTGCTCCCGATAAGAAAACATCGTGAGGAAAGAGAGAACGGTATAGCTTCGGCTGTACCGTTTTCTCATTTTTCCGTTGATGCCGTGACTTTTGACATTTCCAAGACTCCGATACCCTTGTAGTAAATGTCGATCTCCTGCGTCCGATTCTTGCCCTTTGGGTCGCTGGCCGCATGGACGATGATTTTCTCCACGAACTCATGGAGTATGCAGGGCGTGAGCTCCGGGATATCCGTGTACCTCTCCACAACGGAGAGAAAACGATCAACATCCGACGATTTGCTTTCCTCCAGCTCCACTTCTTTCCGAAGGGAACTCGCCAGCACCTTGAGATCCTGTTCTTCCTTCTCATAGTCCGCAGAGAGCTTCTGAAAGCGTTCATCGGAGAGCTTGCCCGAAATGTTGTCCTCATAGAGCCGCTTGAAGATAGCATCCAGCTCTGTGATCCGCTTCTCGGAATCGACAAGCTGCCGTTTCCGCTTTGCAAGATCCCGGTCACGCTGCCGCAGGTCACTGTCCATGACCAGCCTCACAAACTCGTCCTTACTGCGGGAGGCGAAGGAAACGATCTCCCGCAGGTTTTCCAGAATCAATTCCTCCAAGATCACCGTGCGAATGGAATGAGTCTGACCGCAGAAGTCACGGCTCTTTCGGTAGCCGGCGCACAGGTAGTATTCCTGCTCGCGCCGGAAGTTGGTGGCTCTGCATTGATACATGACAGATCCGCAGTCCGCGCAGAACATCATGCCGGAGAACATCCCCATTTCTCCCATTTTTGTAGGACGACGGCGCGTCTGCCTTGCTGCTCTCGCGGCATCTGCGATTGCCTCCGTCCAGATCGGGTCATGGGTGTTCTCAAAGATCATCCACTCACTTTCCGGATTATGGATGACCTTTTTGCTCTTGTAGGACTTCTTCCTCGTCTTGAAATTGACCGTGTGCCCCAGGTACTCCCGCCAGCGGTCCATGATATCCGCTACGGTGGAGGCATCCCATGCGTAAGGCAAGCCCCGCTTGATATTGCTTGCTTTCCGGCCCCTGCTGGCATAATAGGCGGCCGGGGTCAATATCCTTCGCTCTGTCAGCTTCCTTGCAATCTGGGACGGTCCGAAACCGGCCATCACATATAGGCCGATCTCATAGACCACCGCTGCGGCTTCCTCGTCCCTGACCCACAGCTTTTTGTTGTCAGGAGACTTCATGTAGCCATAGGGCGGCAGGGTCGTCAGATGCTCGCCGGCGTTGCCTTTGACCTTCATCACGGCACGGATCTTCTTGCTGGTGTCCTTCGCATACCACTCATTGATGATGTTCCGAAAAGGAGTGAACTCATTATCACCCTGGGTGCTGTCCACGCCATCGTTGACAGCAATAAAGTGAATGTCATGCTCTGGGAACATGATCTCGGTATACATGCCCACTTGCAGATAATCACGGCCCAGGCGTGACATATCCTTGATAATGACCCGCTTGACAAGGCCGGCTTCGATATCCGCAATCATTTGCTGGAAGCCAGGGCGGTTGAATAATGAGGTGTGATAGCGATAGCGGCAAAAAGCTAATA
>UMKW01072265.1_pt1 | contig 22005 bp, 20 predicted proteins | sample 1966391 | NCBI WGS metagenome assembly UMKW01 (sample SAMEA4836183, study PRJEB28245) | human gut metagenome | biome: gut microbiome; material: fecal sample | place: Denmark | collected 2008
ATTCTATAAGAAATTCAAAAAATACCAAAAAATTAAAATTGAGGCTTGTTCTTGTGTAGCAGGTCTTCTCCTGCCTGAGCAAGGTAAAAGGCATTCTTCCCTCCGTCGGGGGCAGCTTCAAGAGGAATAAAAGAAAGAGCTCTGTTTATTTGTTTGAAACCTTTCATAATCTTATCCCGACCTTCTCTTCCAGAGCAAGGTCAAGGGCGTACTTCCCCGTCTGGGAAGGCAAGTGTTAGCGATACATTTAATCTCACTCATTTCTTCCTTATTCCCCTCATTTCCATGCCATTCTTCCCAATTTCTCATATATTTCTTTTTATTATCGATGATTTGCTCTGATTATTTGACAGTATTGCGTCCTAGCTGTTACAGTTATAAATAGAGTATTTTCTATTACTTAGGGAAGGATGTGGTGTGGTTGAATCAACCCTTGCTTTTATTGGGGGCTGTGATTTTGATTTGTATTTTGCTGAATCGGTTTTTGGAGAAGATTCCTGTTCCTTCTTTGCTCATTTTTATCGGTCTGGGCATGTTCTTCGGGGAGAACGGGCCGTTTCGGATTCAGTTCGATCATTATGCGCTGGTGAACCTGGTATGCTCAGTGTGCCTGATTTTCATTATGTTTTATGGCGGCTTCGGGACGAATATGCGGGCAGCGCGGCCGGTTCTGCGCGAGGCAGCTCTAATGTCTTCGCTGGGAGTTGCGGGGACGGCGGGAGCTGTGGCTGTATTCGCTCATTTCGCGCTGTCGCTTTCGTGGCTGGAGAGTTTTCTGATCGGGGCCGTGATTTCTTCGACGGATGCGGCTTCAGTTTTCAACATTCTCCGTTCGCAGAAGCTGGCTTTGAAGTATCATACGGACTCGCTCCTTGAGGTGGAGTCGGGTTCGAATGACCCGATGAGTTATATGCTGACGATGGCGGCGATTGCGCTTTTGAGCGGGGCAGCGTTTTCTTTCCCTCTGCTCCTGGCCAAGCAGCTTCTGATCGGAGCTTTTTTCGGGCTCGCAATCGGCTGGCTTGCGCTGAAGCTTCTGCATTCGCGGCTGCTTCCTTCACAGCAGAGTCACACGGTTTTCCTGTTTTCGATCATGGTGCTGGCGTATGCGATTCCGGCAGAGTTTGATGGAAATGGATATCTGAGTGTCTACCTCTGCGGGATTTATATCGGAAATTCGAAGCTTCCGCAGAAGAAGTACCTGGTCCATTTCTTCGATGTCCTGACGAATGTGGCGCAGGTGATGATTTTCTTCCTTCTGGGACTTCTGGTGACGCCGGTGGATCTGCCGTCTGTGATTGTGCCGGCTCTGGTGCTGACAACGTTCCTGACGCTTGTGGCAAGACCTCTGGTAAGCGCGGCGATCCTGGCGCCTTTCGGGGCCAAGCGGGAGCAGATTGCCCTGGTTTCCTGGGCGGGCCTCCGCGGGGCGGCCTCGATTGTATTTGCCATAGGTGCTGTGCTGGCCGAGGTGGACATTACGTACAATCTTTATAACCTTGTGTTCTGCATGGTACTTCTCTCGATTTCCATTCAGGGAACGCTTCTTCCGTTCGCGGCCAAGAAGCTTTCGATGATCGATCCTACGGCGGATATCCACACGACGTTTAATGATTACCAGGATGACAGCGATATCAGCTTCGTCCGGCTGCGCCTAAAGGAAGGGAGCAGCTGGTGCGGCAAGTCGCTGGCAGAGCTTCAGCTTCCGAGGGATCTTCTCGTGGCGATGATTATGAGAAATGGCGAAGTCCTTGTGCCTGACGGGAGTACGGTTCTGAAGGAAAATGACCTTCTGGTCTTTGCGGCTCACAGTTTCGAGGATGAAGAGCATCACGCTCTGGAAGAAGTCGTCGTCGACCGCGCAAGCGAAGCGGCCAATCGTCCGCTTGCCGCCATCCCCTCCTCCAGCGCCCGCCGCGTCCTCCTGATCAAGAGAGGCATAGACACCATCATTCCTTCCGGCAGCACCGTGATCAAACACGGCGATATACTCGTCTTAGCGCCGGAACTCGAGAGGGAATGAGGAAGGCGGGTTCTTGCACTAAAGAAGCAGTCCTTTTGCGGGGCTGCTTTTTCATTTCCTTTTTATATTTCCACGATGTTGACTTCGGTTCCGTGATCTTTGAGGATGCGAATGAGGTCTTCTGCGTCCAGCCAGATGGTGGCTGTGTTATCATTGGGATGAACACCTATCTTATGGCTCAAAAATGTCTCATCGAGGTAGAAGTGAACCGCGTTTTCTTCGTCATTCAGAAGGCCGAGCGGAGTGACAGAGCCCGGGGTGAGCTTGAGGTACTTCAAGAGATCATCGGGACTGGCAAAGGAGAGGGCCCTCAGGCCCTGAGCCTTGCGGAATTCTTTGAGGTTCACCTGCTTTTCACCCTTGACGGTGATGAGGTAGTAATTCCTTTTCTTGTCATCCCTGACGAAAAGGTTCTTGGCGTCCCATTCCGGATAAGGAAGCTTGACCTCTGCCAGTTCTTCCATGTTGAATACAGCCTTATGCTCGGTGGTCTCAAAAGTGATTCCGTGGTCTTTGAGGTACTGGCAGGTTTCTTCCTTGTTCATAGATTTCTCCTTCCAAATGGTCCAATTCAGCCTTCATAAGAGGCAAGTTCGATAAGATTGCCGTCGGGGTCTCTCAGGTAGATGCTTTTCATTTCACCCAGCGCCCCATGGCGTGTGACAGGGCCTTCTTCGATGGCGCCGCCTTTTTCCTTGATTTCCTTTTCGGCATCTTCGATGCTGCCTTCAATGGCAAGACAGAGATCGATGCTGCCGTATTCGGGATTCCCGGCAGCAGGAAGAAATTCGGCTTTTCTTGTATGGATGTTGAATTTCTGATTCCCGAAGAAGAGTGCGTATTTCCCGTTCTTCTCCTCGGCCCTCATGCCAAGGATATCGACATAGAAATGAAGGCATGCCTCAAGATTTTCCGTAGTGATCACGATGTGGTCGATGGTCTTGTATTTCATGGCTGCCTCCTATCCATGAACGACGAGTGTCAGCATCGTAAGGTCGTCTTCTCCAGTATTAATGATGGTATGGGAGGATCCTTTAGGGCAGATGTGGCAGCAGCCGGCGGTGAGGATTTCTTCTTTCCCGTCGCAGATAGCCTTGCCGGTGCCGGAAAGGATGTAATTGATGTCGTCTCCGGATTCCTGCTTGTGGAGTCCGATCGATGCGCCCGGATGGAGTTTCGTCGAGATGATGCGGTATTTGCTGTCATTGAACATCCGGACAGTCATTGTCCCTTCCCCGCCATTCATTCCGGAGAAGACAGCTTCTTTTATTTCATTGAAATTGATCAGCATGGCTGGCTCCTTTTTATTTTACTCCCTCGTCAGCAGGGAAACGGTTTCGATGTGCCCGGAGACACCATTATGAATGTCGAGTGTCTGCGGGAATATATCCAAAATCCGAGGGTATGCGAAAACATATCCATCTGATTTCGAACCAACTCAACAAACTGGAAGTTAATAACCTAACACTTTTTCGTCCAGCAGGAACTGCTCGATTCCAATATAAAGAATCCCATTCTCGTCACGCCATGATGTGATATACTCTCGCACCACCACAATCCTGTTGAATGAGTCAGGAATATGTATCAGAGATGCTATCTCCTGCTTCCGCTTCTCAGGCTCTGCAATCGTAAGCGCTGATTGAATATATGTACGATTGCTTCCGCGATTAACGACAAAATCTACCTCCAACTGCTTCCTGATCTTCTTTCCCTCAGCAGTTACGGCATTCTGCTCCACGAGTCCCACATCGACATCATATCCACGTCGTATAAGATCACAATAGAGGATATTTTCCATGATATACGTCTCCTCCTGCTGTCGAAAATTCAATTTCGCATTTCGAAGACCTACATCTGTGAAGTAATATTTGCTGGGAGTCTGCATATATCGCTTTCCCTTCACATCATAGCGATTGGCTTTACTAATGAGAAAAGCCTCCTCAAAATATCCTAAATAGCGCTCTATTGTAGTCGAGCTGATGCTAACATGCTTTTCGCTCATAAATGTTCGGGAGAGCTTTGATGCATTCGTAAGTGATCCAATTGCCGACGCGACAACATTTAGCAGATCATCTAATATTGACACGTCATTTTTTATGTTATGACGCTCAATCACATCCTTAAGGTACGTCCTCTGAAACAGATCCTGCAGGTATCTGCTCTTCTCTTCATGTGTCTGAAGTTCCACCGCTGTCGGCATACCGCCATATGTACAGTAATCGGCCCATGCTCTTCGACTGTCACCTTCATATGCCCCGCTAAATTCCGCAAATGACAGCGGATAGATACGTATTTCATCCCCTCGATCGCGAAACTGTGTGAGGATATCACTGGACAACATCTTCGAATTACTGCCTGTGATATAGAGATCGACATTGCATAACTTCATCAATCCCAAGATCACATCGATAAATGTTAACTTCGCGTTCGGATCATCGAGATATGGGTTAGGAATTGCCGTCACAAACTGGATTTCATCAATCATCACATAGTATTGACGTGACTGATCCACAATTCGACTCCGCACGTATTGATCCAACTCCAGCGGATTACGATATCTGGCATTTGGCAGATCTTCCAGTGAAAGCCCAATGATCTGATTATCTCTGACTCCCTGCTCGTGCAGATAGCGGGTAAACAGATGAAAGAGCAGATATGACTTACCACAGCGACGGATGCCTGTAATGATCTTCACGCGGCCATTGTGCATCTTGCCGATCAGCTTCTGTAAGTATAATTCTCTTGGAAACTCCATATGTATCCCCTTTCCACACGAGATAAATATTGCGGATTCCGCATTTTTTCTTTTTTTAATCCCGATTTAACTGCTCAATCCGCATCTGTGTCAACATTATATGAATATTTATTGCGGATTCCGCACTTTTTTAACATATCAATCATTGATCTATCTCCTCGCTGCAAATGACTTATACCACAGACTTCCTGACCTTGAAGCGCATCACTGAACCTCAGGATTTTATCGCCGGTCAGGAAACCGCCATCGTAGAGTTTGACGATGGGCTGGTACGAAAACTCATCAATCAGATTCTGGTCTACCTCAAGCCTCTGACATCCAACCTCATAACTCGAGGTGGGCACAATTTCCCTTGGACAAGTTCCCTATAACGAATTTTCGCGTCCGGACGGCTGTCTGGACGCGAAGAGATAAATGCACAGAAATACCTTGTTTTCAAGGCTTTTACGATACCAGGGTTTAATTTCCTGACATCAATTTTTATAAGGACGTTCTGCCTCTAAAATTCAGGCTTAGGTTTCGCAAACACTTGCCTTCGTTAAGAGGACACATGTCTCAGCACAGCTTGCATATAATCAGCCTTCGCTAACGCTTGGCTTCTTTTATTTCATTGAAATTAATCAGCATGGCTGCCTCCTCTTAGATTTCTTATTCCCTCGTCAGCAGGGAAACGGTTTCGATGTGGCATGAGACAAGCACCCGAATGTCTGGATTCCGGACACATTTCCGTTCGTTTGCGGGAACTGCTCTAAGCCGAAAATCGGCGCTTTTACAGGTGCTCTCCGTTTGCGGGAACTTGTCCACATGCTTTTTCTACCTATAATACGGCGGGCAGGAGAGAAGCCATCGTCTCGACCTGCTCTCCTCTGCTCAATCGGTTTATGATCAAGGCCTCAACCCAGTATGCCGTTAACTTGGTCGGCATCTTGGTCGCTTATCTTGGTCGGTCACCGATCAAGTTGCTTTTTCCTGTACCTCTGATTTCGGCTGTTAGGCTTGTCTACCAAGACCTCATCTTCGGATACAATGCCCATATGTGCTTTTAGCCCGGAAACCATGCTGTTTCTGGGCTTTTCTTCGTCTCAGAGTATAGAGCAGGATTACGTCTGTGGTCCTGTATGTATATGCTGCCGTGGCTTCTGTAGTCAAAAGCGACACCCTCCCCCCAATCTGCAATCGTTAAAAGGTATGGCTATCGTTGAAAGGTTACTCGGCGTCACCATGCTTTCTCAAGCTCTGACGCCTCGTAGGAATCCACATGTTTTCCGTCATCAAGGGAAACCATTATTAGGTTCCCATTGATGTCAATTATCGTTCCTTCTTGGCCGCGATACTTCACTCGCACATGATCACCAACTCTAAAGCCAGACGACGACTTGGCTCGGTTTGAATCTCCGAGCACACCGAGAAAAGCAAACCATCCTGATTTTTTCTTTCGTTTCTGCTTTTCGAGATTCTTGTTAATCCGGTTCAGGTTGTCCGCAAGCTGTCCCGCACTTTCCGCGAGGTCGTCGATCTGTTTCTGAAGAACTCCCGGCTGCCAGATAGCACCTTCATTCGGATCTTGCAGATTGTATCGCTTAGCGATATTTGTTATCACATCGTCCCGAATCTCGTTATTATTGAGTTCTTCCAGAACCTCCTGCGTACAAGGACCCGTTGCCGCTATCGCGAGAGTATTCAAAAGCTCCTCGTCGCCGATAAATGCAGCAAGCTCCGCAACCTGAGCATAGGTGAAGGAAAGCTGTACCTTCTCTGCCTTGCGAAGAAGGCGACGGGCAAGAGCCTCATCTATACATTGGCAGCAATCTACAATCTCGGTGGTATCCGCATTTTGAAGGTCGGATATCTGTGAAAGTCTGGAAGAGACAGTGCTATCAGACCAGCAAAGATAACCATCGTAGAATTGTTTCCAGGTCATCATAAGCTCGCCGTCAGGCTCACTATCATTTCGCCAGCGATGTTCGTGATGGTAAACGTGTCATTCATCATAAGCATTTCCCTCTCAATTTGGTATTGGAACGGGAACATATAGCCCATTTCGCGTAAGTCCTGAAGGGTAAAGTTTCCTTTATCTTCGACAGTCATACCGGCACTTGCCAGAAGTGCATTTACTTTATCGTCTCGCACTTCATGCTTTACGATAGTGTAGCGACCCGGCTTCTCAGCTTTTAAAGCACCAATTGCTTTCATTGTTGCGATGATCTTGTCGATGGAGTGGAACAGCGTAGCGCGTTCACCCCATTCATCAAAGATCTTCTGCTTTAGTTGCTGGAGTGTAAACTCCTTTTCGAATTCGGAGAGCTTACCAATGATCCTCGATACATCTACAAATATCGGATAAGTGGCGAGGATAATACACCAGTGTGCTGCAAGCGAATTATCAGAATCCTTTTCGATAAGAGCCCGTGCCTGTGTACGTAGAGATTTCGTCTCCGGATTCTCGTAATACCATAAGTTCATCAGAATCTCTCTGGTTTTACGTAAGTTTGTAGGACTCTTGATTTCAAAGCTGAGGTATTCATTCAGCCTGTCCTTATATTCTTGTTCTGGCAGATTCTCGGATAACAGCTCGACGGCCTTATTAAGCCATGTCATCTTCAAATTTCTCGAAAGTCCGACCATCTTACCCATTGTTATCCACCGCCTTTATTTTAATAAATGGCACGATCACCTCGTCCACCGTTATGCCTCCGTGTGTCATCACCTTGTCACCTTTCGCATCAAAGGATTTCCCAATGTTGCAGATCAAGTAATCGTACTGCTTGTCAAGAAAGTACTTCGGATACTCGATCATTTCATATTGTTCCTTCATTTTCTCTTTGTCTGCAAACTTCTCCAGAACCAACATACGATGGCTCTTTGTTTCTGTCTCGACGCCAAGCTTCATCAGTCTCCCCTGACCGACGCATGGAGTATTACCGTGATCAGCTGATATATAGATATCAAAGCCTTTACTGAGTAGTTTCCGGACAAGTGTCGCGAGCTTTCCGGTACTGGACAGGTATTCCACATCACGATACATGCCAGAGCGCCCCTGCTGTTGACCATGAACCATATCATCTATGTCATTGATGATGACGCAACCACACCGAATCGTCGGCCCAAAGTCGGCATCGTATCCTCGATGATATTCAACCTGCTCTTTACGCAGGCCAAAGCTTATGGCGCAATCGGTGAATTCCTTACCCTCCTTGCTGGTACTCCACGGGCTCAAAAGCTGAAGTGGATATTTGCCGGAAACAAGGCTCTGCCGAGAAAGTGATGTGATCGTCGGAATCATGGCAAAAGCCGCAGATCGTTCGTACTTTATGTCTCCGAAGCTTCGCGACAATATGGTCCAATCAAATTCTGACATTCCGTCCATGACAATAATCACGAACTTGTCACTGTGATTATGTATGTAATCCATCGCGCCCTTGACGAGCACCGGTGTTTCCCGATCTGAAGTAATCTTTCCTGAAAGCTTGCCGAAGCCTTCAAGTATAAATTTCAAGAATGGTTCCTGTACGAACTCGGCATTCGCGTCGATCTCATAAGCTGCACAGAAGACATCAATCTCGGATTTTGTCTCCGCGACCTTGATCCAATCCCTATAGTTTTGAGCCTTTTCTGCCATAACAGAGACATCTTTGATACGCTGCTTCACGTATTTGCGAACATTGTCTCTGCCGTATACAACATTGTCTATGAATTCTTTCGTCTTTTCATACGTGCAGCAATCGTCATAGAGGCCTTTATACGCCATGCAGTGAAGATCAAAGTTCAGATCTGCCTTTTCCCGGATGCACTGTGTCTGCAGACGCGGGAAGAGATTCATCAAAGAAATACGAAATATGTAAGAGCCACAAGCCTTCAGAACGTCATATGGTATATAAACCTTTGGCGCTGCGAGAATCAGGTACTTATCCTGGCCGCCTTTGAACTCGTCTTCCCACTCAATTCTGAAGCTCAGGTCATCTTTGTAGCGAATGATCTGGAAACCTCTGTGCTCAAACTCATCTGTATAGTGCGTCTTTTTTTCAAGGCCGTCCTCATCAATGAATAGCATGCGTGAAGTGTGGGAAGCATAAGTTTTTTCATATATATATTGTCCGAACATTATCACGCCTCCAATCTGACAAGTAGGCACAACTTAAATTCCGGATAGACCTCTTGTCCTTTTCTATATTGCTCCTCTACAGTTTCTTTTTCTTTTTCCAGTCGCTGCAGCCGGGATTTTCTGATGTTATCTATGCCCACATGCTCTGTCGCTTCTGTCCGCAGTTCCAGGGCATACATGTATTTGTCGTAGCTTTCCTTATTTCTTTTTAGCTGCTGATCCTTTAATTTAAGAAACGAATCATACGCAAATTCTGTGCTCAGCTTTTCGAGTTGCTGATACTCGTCTCCAGTTAAGTTCGGTACGGAATGGACAGAAAGTTGTGACGTTCCATCAAGGAACACATCCATAATCCGCTTCCCAGCCATTGGTCGCAGCACAAAATCTTTATTAACAAATACAGGGAGTATTCTCTGATCCATTTCTTCATCGGTTACAGACAGATCCCAAAGCATGAAGTAGCCTTCTTCGTTTGGAAAATCCTGAATCGAAACCGACAATATCGGGGAGAATCGATCCTGAATCACGTCTGCATTGAGATGCCGCGTAATACTTTCGTCATTGATACTGATATCCATAATGAGCCGCGTGTCCAATCCCTGCCATGCATCATAATAGGTGAGCATCTGGCGCAGAGCGGAATCCACATCAAAGTTCGATTCCTTCCCGACGAGCTTCGTCAAGTCTTTGTCTTCATGAAGCAGGCTCTTGTATTTCTGCGCGTTTTTCAGCTCCTGCCGTAGCTCAGATTCTACCGGATACAGATTCTCATCGGATTTTCTATGCGGCCTGCTGATCGAACGCATATAGACATCGGTAAAATCAACTTCTGCAACTTCGCTATCAAGGACATCAGAATACTTATCGACGCCCATTTCTTTGAGGATCACAGAGAGCTTTTCTTCCAGCACTTCCCGTACACGGTTTTCAATCGTATCTGTTACGATGAAATTGAAAATCTGCACATCTCGCGTTTGCCCGATACGATCTACACGACCGCAGCGCTGCTCGATTTTCATCGGATTCCACGGCAGATCGTAGTTGATGATGATATTCGAAAACTGTAAGTTCAGGCCTTCACCACCGGCATCGGTAGAAATAAAGACGTTCGTATTGTCGCGGAATTCCCGAAGTGCCTCGTTACGCTCCTCAATGCTCATTCGGCCATTCAGGATTGTCACAGAATATCCCATTGCCGTCAGCAATCGCTGGAGATATTCCTGCGTAGCAACAAATTCCGTAAAGATAATGATTTTCTGGTTTCTATCTGCGTTCAGGAGTGTGTCTATCGTGTTCTCCAGCGTTTCGACTTTTACATCCGGGTGCTGGAACTCTGCCTGCTTGGCGACTGCGATGATATTCTCCAGCTCGCTGATTTCTTTTTCCATGTCAAGAGACATTGCATGAAGGGCATCCTTGACGCCATCCTCAATATCAAATTCGGCAAGATCCTCCTCAGTAAGAGAACCCTGTTTTGTATTCTGGGTTCTCAGGATTTCAAGCCGTCTTTCTAGGCTTTGACGGATTGCCGCTGTGCTGCTCGTCACCATGCGCTGCATGATGATAAGCAGGAAAATCAGGCACATGTTCTTCTTGCGGTTCCGGAGTGTCTTGTTATATGTCTTCGAAACGTAGGATGTGACCATTTCATAAAGCTGCCGCTGATAGGTGTGACGCTCATCCCAGGTAAGCTCGACCAGATGCGTGACGCGGTTCTTAAACAGCAGATTGCCGTTGTTGTCAATTGCCTCGCGCTTCTCTGTACGGATCAAGAACGGAGCAACCTGCTCCTTGACCACAGATTTTGCGTTCGGAAAGGCATCTTCGTCGAGTAGACGAACCAGCCGCAGAAACGGCTCCGTCTTACCGTTGTGTGGTGTCGCTGTCAAAAGAAGCAGATATGGACTTGCCTGTGAAAGTAAATACCCGAGCTTATATCGAGCCACTTCGCCGGAAGAACCAGCGACACGATGCGCCTCATCGATGATGATCAGGTCCCAGCCGCTGTTAATGATGGAATAAATGCGCTCCTGGTTATATTGCTCGACGCGCTCCTCTGTCCACCCGGCATGTTTTTCGAGAGGCTTGATGGAATCCATCGGCGAGATGACTTGATCGTACTGCCCATAGACATCATCGCTGTCCGTAAGCCTGCGAATCGTATCGTAATCCGACGGGAGAATCACCTGAAACTTCTCATGGAATTTCTCCTGCATTTCCGCAGACCACTGCGTTACAAGGCCGGTCGGGCAGACTACAAGCGTCCGCCTGACAAGTCCTCTTGCTTTCAGTTCCTTGATGACCATGCCAGCCTCGATCGTTTTCCCGAGGCCGACTTCATCCGCCAGAATATAGCGGATGTTGTTCGTAGACATCACACGGTTCAAAACATGCAGCTGATGAGGCAGCGGAATGACACCACTGGCAAGAGAAGTCAGGAGTCCTCCCGCAGTTTCGTTTTTAATCTTTGACAGCAGCGAAACATAGCGCAGATAATTCTCGTCGTAAGTATTCGAGCCGGACGAATCGCTCAAGCTGTCCTCCATCACCTTGTAGACACGTCCTGTAGACGGGTCGAAGACACGATAGGATACATATCCCCACACTTCGAGGCGTTCAAGAACCTGTACACTTTTTCCCGTATTCCTGTCAAAGGCGAATTCACCTGCCTTCAGCATGCATTGCCACCTCCCAAAATATGCAGTTCAAAGCCTCACTGCACGCGGCTCAAACTGATGTCGTAGTACATCAGCAGCTTATCGTCTTCCTGAATGGTCTGCTCCGGCAGCCGCTCAGCCATGTCGACAATGGCCTGATAGTTCTTATCCTTCCAGAGCCTTGAGAAACCTACTCGGATCGCCTCGGAACGGAACAACTTCAGCTTTCCTTTGCTGTTCATATAGCTCTCGAACTCCTTCCAGAGGTTCTTCTCCCGGAGCTTGGCGACGTCACCTTCCTTTGTGCGATCTGGAATATACCAGCGGCCTTTATCATCCTGAATGAAGTTCTCATCCAGCATGACGGACAGCTCCGGCATATCTTCATGGCGGTCGACAGACTTCACTTCCTGCATAAACTTCGGCTGGAGTTCTGCGTACGTCTGCGGTGTATCGAGCTGCTGATAAAGCCATGCGATAGCAGATTTCTCATTCGTTACGAACAGTTCGAACTGAATCGGCTCGACGTCCATCTTGATGCGCGCGGTGTCGTACTCGTTGACCTGATCTGGCAGGAAATACATGCCGTCACGCTTCAGGAACTTCTCATCCAGCCCCTTATAGAAATCCGACGCATCAATCGGCACTGGAATGCCATTCATGATGTGATAGGCTACCATGCGGTCAAAGAGCAGGTACGCCTGGCGCTCTGCAATAATGTCGATTTTGCCATCATGGTCGGAATCCACAACGACAGGAAGATTAGCAAGATGCTGGCGGACGAAGGACCATGCGGTTTCTTCGGTACCAGAGGCTGCTTGAAAGTTCTTAATGAATTTTTCACGCGGTTTATATGCAGAAATAACCAAATCTTGTTTTACTGCAGATACTGTTGTCATTTGTTTAAATGTTCCTTGTTGTTTATCTAAAGTTCTAACATCCGCAATGACAAATCCAGCTCTCAATATGGCCTCTTGAATAGCGTTCCATACCGCATTTAACGAATTATGAAATTCTACAGTAATCCATCTTCCCGGTTTGAGGGCATAATAATACTGTTGGAAGCATTTAAGCATTAAATCTTGGTATTCAACAATTGATTTGCCTTGCGTCTTGTTGACAATGGCTTCATCCGTATTATTAGTCTTTACCTTAAGCCAAGATTCCCATAGAAAGTTTAATTCTGAATAGTTGATATTACTTCCGAAGGGTGGATCGGTAAAAATATAATCTATGGTGTTTTCACCTATATTCATGTCCGTTGCCGAGCAGCATTGAATGATAACGGCATTATCATCTTTGATTTCTTTTGAATAAACTTTTGCGATATCATTGAACTTTCTCAAAAGCAATTCAATTATGTTGCGTTCTGCAACAGTGCTTGGAACATACAAAACATTCGGCATGGCACCAGCCAGATTAATCTTTCCATTCTTAAAGCCGATATTATGTAACTTCGACCCTGTCTTCATCAGAATGGAAGTTACAACAAATTTAATTGCATTTGCATAGTTATAATTGTCTGCCTCTTTTAGAACCCATGAAAAAATAATTGCACTCCTGTCATAATAAAACTGATGTACATTAGTAAAATGATGTGAATTCTTTGGTTGCTCAGTATTATCTCCTGGAGGTAATTCGTCAGAAGGAACATCAAATCTTGTGACTAGATTTTTCGCTTGCTCGATTAAGGAAATGTCGTTATCATCTGGCACTTTCTCGAACTTCTTACCTTTATACGTGTAACTTATCATTACCGGAACTTGTTTCGCACAGGAAATAGTTTTGTTGAGGCGCGAGTCATAATATACGTCTTGATACCGCTGACATCTTTCCTTCTTTAGCTTTGCGCCACAATAAGGACAGATTAAATCTTTCTTGACAGTTTTGTTTTCTATAGCCACTTTCCAGAAAACAAAATCTTTTCCACAGTTAGGGCAGATAAAGACATCTGACCAGACAACATAATTGATGATCCCTTTTCCGTCCCCAAAAGTAGAAGCTGTATCAGTATGATTCGTTAGATAAAGATATCCAAATTTCTTTTTGCACTCATTCATAAGAGACTTGAACTCTTGAGAGAACTTGAATACATCAACTTTCGCATTGTAATTGTAGGCAATATAGGTGGCTATGGGACTAAGATCGCTAATTATAGCTCTTCGTAGTCCCCAGTTATTTTGTTTCTCTTTAGCAAAGGAGCTCCTTAGCTCTATATCATCAGAGCTACACATTCTACAGGCTACTCCTGTCATCCCTGTTCCACAAAAACCATCAAGTACTATATTGCCAGGCTTTGTGTAGTGAAGAATATATTGCATTATTGCTTTGTGTGGCACTTTTGTATGGTACGTATGTGCCATATAGATAGGGTCAGTTTTTCCCTCACTCACATCTGCTGCATATGGCTCGCAATGATAATCATCCGTTTCTTCGTCATAAGGAGTTCCGTTCTCCTCGATGAACTCATTGATAAACGGATTCGGGCAGGCCGTATAGTAAGGCGCATCAGAAAGCGCAATAATGTCCTCGTTCGTGCCGATCGGGAAGCCTTCTATATCGCGTACCTTGTCGATATCCTCTTTGGTCAGTTTTCTCTTCTCCATGGTTTAATTCTCCTTACGCTTTACGACGATACGCAGCTTGCTTTCGTCCTTGCCTTTTGTGTAGGAAGCGATGATGTCGTTCAGTTTCTTGCGGAAGTTATCTTCACTGAGCGGCTGCAGCTGTTCGAGCTTTTCCACCAGCGTTTCCGCGTCGATGACCACCGGCTCGAATCCTTTCAGAAGCGCGGTGATGCTCTCTACAAAGAAATCATCCACTCGTTTCGGCAGTTCCTTGGTAGAAATGAAGTCGTCGATGACTTTCTGCTGGTCGTCATTCAGGTACTGCTTCTGAGCGAGCACGAGCGGATCAGTGACGGTCTCCAGCAGCTTCTTCGTCCATTCCTGCGTCAGCTCATCAATGCCATCATCGATCTGATCCAGCAGACCATGCACATTTCTCTCATGGCTGCTCATATCGAAATGGCAATGCGGGCAGATCGGATTCTTTTTCAGCTCGTTAGGTGTCAGTTCGTAGCAGACCTTGATATTCGCCATCGAAGTTTCGAGGTCTGTGAGCTTTGCACCGGGAAGGATTGTAATGCCGTGCAGCTTTCTAAGGTTCTTTAGCGCAAGGCTCTCCTGAATCTTGCCTTTCCGCTGTGCGTCTTCAATGCCGAGGCGTTTTTTCGAATGCGCATCGTAGTAGAGATTGATGTACTTCTCCTGAACCGGCTCCAGCGCGTCCTTCACTGCACGAGCTGCATACGTTCCATTGGTGCCTTCTGCAATACTGTCTCTGGCCGTCCGGAAGGCTGCACGCGCGTCCTCGATGGAAGCTTTCAGTTCGTCAATATCGAAATTTTGGACACTTACAATGTAGCTAACGAGATCTCCACATTCGCTCTTGAAATCGAGATACTCCGGAATACGATGCAATGTCCAGATCTGCTTCTCAATTTTCTGAATCTCATCCATCGTATGGCGGAAATTATTCAGCTTCGCGAATGTGTTAAACTTCGCTGAGTAGTTGCTGAATTCCTCCTTGACCTTGTCGCAGGCGCTCTGCATCCTCGACTTCATCTGAGAATTCGCGAGTGGTTCTTCCCACAGCTCGAAGCCGTCAGAAAGCTTTCTCGTTCCGAGAACCGCATCATTGCAAAGATTCTGTGCAACCTGAATAAGCTGCTTGACGCCATTGTCTCGGTCCTTCGGTAGATCCAGAAGCGCAGGATTGAGGCCAAGCACCTCGAACATCTTCTTGAGCTCAGCAAGAGCCATCTTCGCCGGGCGGGAGATGTACTTGAATTCGTACAGATCAAGCGCATTTGTATTTGGAATCTCATCAAGGTTGGATGCCGTGATTGTCTTGCCATTGTTCAATGTAATAACTGCGTATCCCGCGTAGACAAGCGACAGGAAGATGATCGGTGTGAACAAGAAGCTGATCTTAAATTGCTTATCGATATACGCACCCATGAACTGCTCTTCAAACAGGTCTGTATAGTTCAGCACGCCCTGCGGCGGCAGCTCCTGCAGGCGATCGATATAATATCTGGCATACTTCGAGTTTTCCGGCTTGATCTTGTCATCCTCAAGTACGCCAAAGCTCTCGAGCATCATCCGTGCCTGCTGCGTCTTCCGGCCTGCAAAATAGTCAAAGGAATCCCGTGCCAGCCCTGCCATGTTCTTGCGGGTGACTCTTGTCTTCATGACCGGGAAGTCTTTGTACTTACCGGTGAAATATTCATCAAGGCAGATCGAGGCTGCGAGGTCGATGGTATCTTTGAAAGTCAGATCTGGACGATACTTGCCTTTCAAAACCTCAATCAGCTGTCGCATCTGAGCCTTGTAAGTTACATTGAAGCAGGTGTTCTTGTTGTCGCTCAGATATTTTACGAGCTGGCGGTTGAACATCTTCGCTTTGTTCAGGTATGCTTCCTTATCTTTGCCTTCGCTGATTTCGGCCAGTTGATTCGCCGCAGCATAAAGTTCAAGATTCTTCTTGAACTCGTCCGAAGAACGAAAGAAGAAATAGACCTCATCCGGAAGATTGGCAATATTCACATTGCCGTTGTCGTAAGGCGGCATGATGTGAATATAGAAGTCGCGCTCCGGCTGAGCAGTGCTGCGCTCTCCCAGAAGCCCCATAAAGAGATAGCCTTCTCGGAAGATATTGTGGCTGTTCCAGTTCAGGTCGTATTCGTAAATCTTGAAGTTCGTGACGTATTCCTTCGCGTCCCATTCAAGGCAGTTATAGACGACCGTATAGAAGTAGCGGTTCAGCTCTGCTGGAGCCAGGAGTGATGCCTTCTGGTTGATCTTTTCATCGTAGTCAACGATTTTGTCGACATCGATATAGTACTGATTGTTGGCATCATTATGGATAATGAACTGTCCAGAGACCGTTGTCATGATGTCCTTGAGTGTTGTATTGACAACGCCAAGGAGAAAGTCTGCATCGTTTTCCGGCATGGAGTCCAGATAGAGGCAGAGGTCATCTTTCAGGTTTTCTGCCGTCAGTCCGAACTGCACATCGAGGCCGTTTGTCGTTAGTCTGTGCACGCTAAGTGCGTAGATGATCTGAATCGCCAATGGTTTATAGACCTTGTGTGGGAATGACCGGTTGATAATCTCCTCCAGCTGTGTGCTGGCATTCACGACCTTGCTGATTGTGACGTCACTTTTCAGAAGCCCATTTCCCTTGATCGCAGGCCAATAGGTGTCGAAGGAATAGATTCCCGGTGCATCTTCCGGTACGTCTTTATCGAAGATGTCACGGATGACCCTGGAGATGTTTTTCAGGATATGGCGGTTCTCCACAAGATAGACCTTATTGAACACATCTATATAGGCCGGGTGAATGGGGAACAGATCCACAAACTCATCCATGCGAGTAGACATGCCGCTGTAAAGGCTGGAAAACTTCTCGAGGTGATTCCGAATCAGAGCCTTCTGTTCCGGATTCTTCTTCAGGATTCTTTCTGAAACAACATATTCCGTATCCTCTTTTGTAATTTCCATCTGTGTGAAACGGTCACTGACGTGCTTCAACGTTTCAGAGACAAAGCTGAATTTCGGATTGTCGAAGATCTTTTCCTGAATGCCAAGAATGATACGGAGATTGCTCTTGGAGCACATTTCTCCGAATGCACGCAGCACTTCCAGATCAAGAACCAGCTGACGTTCGTCTCTGGATGTCAGGTAGGCAAGGAACTCATCGACGACAATCAAATACCCCTTGTCCGGATACTTTGCATTGAAGGCTTCCATCATCTGCCGGATGACCTTCTTGTTGTCGCGGACCGTCGAATAGTCTGGTTTCTTGAAGTCAATGCCACGACGCTGGAAATCCTCTTCAATGTAGTCAAAGAGAATATCGTAGAGCGTCATGGTAACGCCACCGATTTCCAAACGGAGGATCTCAAACTTACCCGCGACCGGCTCCATGCGTTTAGCAAAATTCTGGTTCTGTAGATATTGAAGATTGCCTGCGTCATTGGCCACAGCAGAAATCACACTCATCAGGTGAGATTTACCTGTACCATAGTTACCTACGATGAAAACGCCTTTGTTGTCGACCACCTCATCCATCTGGAGCTGGTCGATCACCGGAGCCTGCAGACTTTCCGCCATGCTGTCCGACATGACATAGGTCTGCACGAGTTCCTTGACTCCGCTTTGTGTTTTTGTGCCCTCAACAAGCTGTATCGTCGATTCGATTGGCTTGAAGCTGATTAGCTCTGAATACTTCATTTAGCGTTTCCTCCTTAAATAACACAGGTGATGTCATAGTTCTTTACTTCATATGTTTTATAGTCCGAATACCCTTGTTCGCTGTAATAAAGTGTTCCGTTTTCATATCGACCCGGCCAGATTACGCTGTACGGTTTGCTTTTCCGGGCCTCGATGAGAATCTTCAAAACGTCGACCTGATAGGCAGGATTGAACATCACATCGATATCCTTGATGATCACGTTGTCCGGATACTGTGCGAGCACGCTTTGAAAACACGAGGCAAGCCTCATCGTCCTGCTCCGCGGTGATACGTCCTGCAGTTTTTCCGAGAGAGGTTTGCTGACTGAAACCGGCTGTGAAGAAAGCCCTCTCATTCGTGCCCAGTAAACAAGCAATCGGGAAATGGTGTCCTTTTGCCTTTGGAGATTTTCGTATTTAATAATCTCGCCCATTTCAATCTGCCTTTCTCATTTTGCCTCTTCGCTCGTCATTTCCATTATGTCGCTGACATCACAATCCAAGGCAATACATATCTTTTCTATGATCTCTGTATTCACATTTTCATTTTTTCCAAGTTTGGTTATTGACGCCGAACTGATACCGGCAGCCTTCTGTAAGTCCTTCTTTTTCATATCGCGATCTATCAGTAGTTTCCACAATTTTTTATAGCTAATGGCCATGACGCTTACCTCACTTTCCGCCAAAATCAGACTTGTAAACCTATTATATAAATTATTCGACGCATAATCAAGATTAAATCGAGCGTTCGCATGAAATTTTCCACCGAATTCTTGATTTACACACAGGCTCTTGATATACTGTAATTAATCTATCTTTCTTAGCCGTGCAGAACACTTAGGAGGTGGTCCTATGATCTTTATCAGTGGCATTCATGCGGTCGGCAAAGGTTACTTCTGTGGCCTTGTAAAAAAGAAACTGGGTATCGAGGCGTATTCGGCAAGTGATCTGATTGCCAAGGCACGTAATGCCGGTTTCAGTAGTGACAAGCTGGTCGCCGACATAAAGGAAAACCAGCAGTATCTACTCACCGCCGTGCAAGAGCTGCGCGAAAGCGGTACCGATTTCATTCTTGACGGGCACTTCTGCCTCATCAACAAGAGCACTGGCAAACCGGAACGGATCTCGCTTGAGACGTTCACCACGCTCAAGCCGGAAGCCATCGTATTATTGACTGAGAAGCCGGAGGTCATCGTCGAACGCCGCAAGACACGCGACGGGATCGATGAGACACCTGAGTATGTAGAACAGTTTCAAAACATGGAAAAACAATACGCCAATGAGGTCGCCGAGTTACTGAATGCGAAGCTGTTCATCTCGACCGGCGCAGCTGATCTCGAGTCGGCGATTGACTTTCTGAGATCCCTATAAGGAGGAAATCATATGGCAGGTAAATTCATTCACAAGCGATTTGCTGACATAGATATCAACGATCCCTTCTTCGACTCATTAAAGAGAGACTATCCGGGCAGCGCAAACAGTACTGAATTCACAAAGTGGTTCGCCAAGAAAGCAGCAGAAGGAAAGGAAGTTCTCGTCTTCGAAGATGAGCAAGGTGTCGGCGCTTTCGTTAATCTGAAGCCAGGTGAAACGGAAGAGATCAAACTTTCAAATGGACACGTTCTTCCGTACAACTCTCGCTTAAAGATTACGACGATCAAGATCGACGAACGGTTCCAACATCAGCGGATTGGCGAAGGCGCACTGGGATTGACATTATGGGACTGGAGAGATCAATGCGCTAACGAGATCTATGTTACAGTCTTCGAGAAGCATACCAGCTTAATCTTCCTGCTTGAAAAATACGGATTCAATTACGTTGGAGATAATCTTAACGGTGAACGCGTCTATATCAAGGACCGCAGAAATTTGGACATTAGCGATCCATGCAAGGCGTTTCCATTCATCAGTGGCAGGATGAGCCATGCCGGATGCCTTGCTATTAATATGGAATATCACGATACCATGTTTGCCTATTCAGAACTGGCAAATACGCTGCAGGAGCGCGTCGATATCAATGTTGCAAATGGTCTGAAGAAGGTCTATATTGGAAGTCCTTATAGTCTCGCTTTCAAAGCTGGTGATCCCGTCCTTATTTATCGAAAGTATACCGGTAATGATGGCAGACCCGGCTATAAGTCTGTTATAACCTCATACTGCATTGCTACCCGAGTTGAGAAAATAAAAACTCGGGGACAGTTCTTACATTCGTTTGATGAGTTTCTTCACATCGTTGGAAACAAGTCGGTCTATACCAAGTTTGAACTAAAGAATCGGTATGATAATGAAAAGAATCTTACTGTAATCGAACTTCTTTACTGCGGTTATTTTGGCGCAGGCAATAATGTCAATTGGAGATGGCTCAAGGATAATGACCTCTGGCCGGGAACCCACCCGATGAATTTCCGATACACAAGAAGTCAATTCGAGAAAATTCTACGGGAGGGAGATGTTGATGTCGACAATGTTATTATCGATTAAGCCAGAATACGCTAAAGTCATTCTTGATGGACAAAAGGAATACGAATTTCGAAAACGCCGATGTAAAACCGGCGTCAATAAAATTGTTTTCTACTCCACGGCTCCCGAAAGCAAGGTCGTCGGAGAAGCTGAGATTGAGGACATCATAGAAGGAAGCCCTTCCAAAATCTGGGAGCTGGCTAAAAAAGCTGCCGGAATTACGCGGGCAAAGTACCGCGCCTACTATCACGGCTATCACAACGCCGTGGCTTACAAACTGAAAAACGTAGTCGTCTACGACCCTCCAAAAGAACTGTCGGACTACGGGATAGATCATGTTCCACAATCTTTCATCTACTTGGACTAAACTTATTGTCGCGCTGTATGAAAATGCAGCGCGATTTTTCAGCCTCCTTGACATCGGTTTTTTTGATACACTAATAAACAGATTAGCGAATCTGCTAATCAGCTATTGAAAGGAGAATTGCTATGGCCGGTGAATTTGGAAAGTTTATCGACGAAAAACGCCGAGGGCGTGGTCCGGACGGAGGAGACATCCTGCTTAAGGACATTGCCAAGGCTATGGGTGCGACGCCCACCTATTTATCCGACATCGTTAAAGGACGCCGGAACCCACCCGAAAAGTCCATGCTCCTGAAGATCTCCGATGTGCTTCACCTCTCTCCCGAGGAGCAGGCCCAGATGTTCGACCTTGCTGGACGGGACAGAAATGAAGCTGCCCCTGATCTTCCTGAATACATCATGGATGAGAACCTGCCGCATGTCCGCGCTGCTCTTCGGAAAGCCAACGACAAAGGTCTCAGGGATGATTTCTGGAAGCAGGTCTATGACGCAATCGACAAGAAGGAGTGATCCTATCGTATGGTAAATGACGTATTTCTCAGCAACCTTGTCCCTCACATGTACAAGTCTGAATTTGATGACCGGGCTGCTGATTTTCTCTCGCATTACTGCAAAGAGGCGCTGGAAAAGCCGATGCCCGTCCCTATCGAGGATATCGCCAGGCATCAGCTTCACATGGCCATTCTGGAAGTTCATCTCAGCGAAGATCTGAGCATTCTCGGTCAAACCTGCTTTACAGACGGTCTCGCAGAAATCTACGATCCCGAAAACGACGAATACAGAGGGATTCCGATAAAAGGCGGAACCATGCTCATCGATCCGGACACGTTTCTGAAGCGAAACTTCGGAACCAAGAGGAATACCATCGCCCACGAATGCGTCCACTGGGTATACCACAGAAGATACTATATCGCCGCCAACCGGCTCGGCAATAAGCAGAGCATTGCCTACAGGGAGCCTGCCGGAATCGGTTATGACACCCTTCCCAAGAAATGGTCTGACGAAGACTGGATGGAATGGCAAGCCAACAACATCGCTCCTCGCATTCTCATGCCTAAGTAGACTGTCGGTAAAGCCTTCCAGATGGTACTGGATCGGAGCAAGGAGAATTCATTTGTTTCTGCCGGACTTGTCTCCAAGGGAAAATGGGTGATCGAGCAGTTCGCTGGCTTCTATCATGTCTCAAAACACTCCGCTGCAATACGCTTACAGGAGCTGGGCTACCTTTCCTAATATGCATCAGGTAGTTCCGCTCTTTATTTTTTGGGCTCTTCACGGAAATTTGGGGGATGAATAATTCTTAGGTAGTGCATGCTGAATAACTATTTATGATAGAATATATTAGA
>UMKW01034203.1_pt1 | contig 21829 bp, 19 predicted proteins | sample 1966391 | NCBI WGS metagenome assembly UMKW01 (sample SAMEA4836183, study PRJEB28245) | human gut metagenome | biome: gut microbiome; material: fecal sample | place: Denmark | collected 2008
TTCCCGACGATCGTCCGCAGCTCCACGAAGGGCTTCAGAAGCTTCCCGACGATCGTCGGCTGCTTTCCGTCAGGATGACGCCGTCCATCATGCGGATGATGCGGCGTGCCTCGCGGGCGTTCTCTTCGGAGTGAGTCACCATGACTACCGTGGCGCCGTCGGCATTGAGTTCCTTCAGCAGGGACATCACTTCGTTGCCGTTGGCCGAGTCGAGGTTACCCGTCGGCTCGTCGGCCAGGATGATTTTCGGATTGGTGACAATGGCACGTGCAATGGCCACACGCTGTTGCTGGCCACCGCTGAGCTGCTGCGGATAGTGCTCCGAACGATGGGTAATCTGCATGCGGTCGAGGGCACGGTTCACGCGCTCCACCCGTTCGCGGACGGGTACGCCGGCATAGAGCAGGGGCAGTTCGACGTTCTCGAACACCGTCAGTTCGTCTATCAGGTTGAAGCTTTGGAAAACGAAACCCAGGTTGCCATTGCGCAGGTCGGTGCGGTCGTTTTCCTTCCATCGGGACACTTCCTGCCCCATGAACCACAATTCGCCCGAGGTAGGATTGTCCAGCAGGCCCATGATGTTGAGCAACGTGGACTTGCCACAGCCCGACGGGCCCATGATGGCTACAAACTCACCCGGATAGACTTCCAGGTTCACTTCGTTCAATGCGGTTGTCTGCACGCTTTCGGTGCGAAATATTTTGGTCAGGCCCACGGCCTTGATTACGTTATCTGTTTTCATATTGTTATTTTAGGAATTAAGGAGTAAAGAAATTAAATTAAATTCTTCATTCTTCATTTTTCATTCTTCATTTACTCGTATCTCAACGACTCCACCGGATTCTGCGACGCCTTACGCCACGTCTGTCCTATAACCGTCAGCAAGGTAATAGCCGCCGTCAGCAGACCGGCCAGCAGGAAGAGCCACCAGCTGATGGGCGTCTGATAGGCAAACTCGCTGAGCCAGCTACGCATCAGCCAGTAACCCACGGGGCAGGCCACGACGAAGGCGATGCCGACCCACACTAAATACTCGCGGCAGAACATGCGCACGATGCGGTCGGAGTGTGCACCGTTCACCTTGCGGATGCCTATTTCCTTGGTGCGCTGCTCGGTGGAGAGCGCCACGAGGCCGAACACACCCATCATGGCAATGAGGATGGCCAGCACGGTGAAGAACAGCAACATACGGCTCTGCTGATGCTCGCGGGCGTAGTTCAGGTTCAGCTTGTCGGAGAAGAACTGGTAGCTGAAATCCTTGATAAAGGCATCGTCGCGCTTGGCAAACTCCTCGAACTTCTCCTTGATGAAGGCCAAGGTCTGCTGCCGCCGTTCGGGAGCTATCTTGATGTACAGATAGCTCAGAGCCTCGGGGTTGTACCAGATGTAGGCAGGCTTGATCTGCTCGCGCATGGACTGGAAGTTGAAGTCCTTCACCACACCCACGATGCGCAGCGGCATTCCCCACTCCGAACGGATTTCCATCCCGATGGGGTCGGCCACCTTCATGGCGCGCCAGGCCGTTTCGTTGATGACGGCGGTCTTGGTCTCACCCTGATCCCAGTAGTTGTTGAAGTCGTCATCCATCAGCTTGCCCTTCACCAACTGCATGCCGAAGGTCTTCACGAAGTCGCCGTCGGCCCACAGCTGCACCATGCGCACAGAGTCGGTGCGTCCGTCCACATCGGTCCACTCCACCTTGCTGCCGTCCTTGAAATTAGTGCCTTCGCCGAAGTTCTCGATGGGCGACGACATGGAGACGCCTTTGATGTCGGGATTGCGCAGGAGTTCCTGCTTGAAGTCGCCTACGTTGTACCACAGGCTGGTATAAATGCAAACAATGTTTTCCTTGTCCAGCCCCATGTCCTTGTTCTGCATGTAGTGTAGCTGCTTGAAGACGATGCCCGTCAGCAACATCAGCACCAGGGCAATAACAAACTGCACGCACACCAGTCCGCGTATCAGTCCGCCCTTGCGCCCCGTCTTGCGCCCGCCCTTGAAGGCCAACAACGGATTGACGGACGAGAGATAGAAAGCCGGATAGCTGCCAGCCAGGCAACCCACACCCACGATGCCGAAGAGCATGTAGAGCACCACGCTCCAACTCGCCTCCAATCGCAGGTCGGTCTCCATCACCCGGTTGAACAGGGGCAGCGTAAGCTCCGTCAGCGCCAATGCCAGCAGCAGGGCGATACACGCCTGTACCATTCCTTCGGACAGGAACTGCCCGATGAGCACGCGGCGTTTGGCTCCCGTCACCTTGCGCACGCCCACCTCCTTGTAGCGCAGCGAGGCACGAGCAGTGGAGAGGGTGGTGAAGTTGAATGCCCCCATGAAGATGATGAGCACCGCTAAGGCGATGAACAGATAGACGGTGGAGAGGTTACCGTGCTTCTCCACGTCGGGGTCGGCAAAACGGGTATGCAGGTAGATGTCGTGCAAGGGCTGGAAGCCGAGACGTACGTTCTTCTCGCCACGGTCGGCCAGCAGGCGGCTCATGGCCTGCGCCTCGCTGTGGAGCATGGTCGATCCTTGCTTCATCTTGACATAGACGTGCATGCTTTCCGTGAAGGTATCCCAATCGATGCTTACGCCTCCCCTGCCATATGCATCCATGGACATGGCCATTTCAAAGCGGATGTGACTTTTGCGGGGAATGTCCACCACGGCCACCACCGTATAGACGTCGTTGGTGAAGCTACCGAACGAAAAGGTCAGCTTCTGCCCGACGGCCGTGCCCCGGCCGAAGAACTTGCGGGCCAGTTCGGAGGAGATAACCACGTTGTTCGGATTTTCGTTAATACGCTGGGTAGTACCCTCTACTACGGGGAAGGTAAAGAAACGGAAAAAGGTGCTGTCCACGTAAACTTCGGTCACCGTCATCTTCTTTCCGCCCTCTGCCTCGTAGGAGTACTGATCGCCGTACTTGATGGCCGTCGCGTCCTCCACCTGCGGGAACTTCTGCCGGAAGTCCATGGCCAGCGTGCGTGGCAGGCGGGGCGACTCCTTCACCTCCCCACCCGCTTCGCGGTGAAGCTCCGTCACACGATAGATGCGGCTGCCGTCGCGGAAGCAGTCGTCGTGCGTCAGTTCGTCCACCACCCACAGGTAGATGAGGAAGGCCGCCGTCAGGCCCAGCACAAACCCCATCAGGTTGATGGAGGAGAACAGCAGGCTCCGGCGGATGAGCCGAAGCGCCACTTTGATGTAATGTCTTAGCATAATTCTGTTTCTATTCGGGTTTTACAAATATACTGTTTTCTGTCGCTCCCGTCAAAGGGAAACTTTAGCGTCATTCCATCTGTACTATGATGATTTCCTCGTCCTTCCATTGCTTCGACAAAGGTAGGTCGGGCAACATCTCCTTCAGCCGCTTTCCTTTGAAGCAGGCGGCGGCCCGGTCTCCTATCGTCAACGAAGGCAGGAGAGAGAGTTCCTTCCCTTCTACCTGGAAAGGCAGGTTGGCGTAGGTGTATCGGCCATCCTTGTCGGTCCGTCCAGGCAGGCTGAAGAAGTCGCCCGTCTGTTTGTCGTGCACCAGCGTATAGAGCGTCACTGTTCCCTGGGTACGGGCATTGGGCGAATCGTAGCTGCGTGACAGTTGAACCAACAGGTATCTGTTTGTTTCTATCCAGTTATTAATCAGATAATATCCGTCGAGGCTGTTATTCAGGCTACCCACCACGTACTTGCCCGTGGGGCGTTTCAGGGGGCCGAAGTCCAACCGCCAGACGGCCTTGAGCGTGGAGGCATCCGTCAGCTCGTAGACGGTGTTGTCGTAGGCCATGCGCAGGCGGAGCTTCCCGTCATAATGATAGACGTCAGTATCCTCACCGCTTCGGTAGGTGGAGGTAGGCACATAGTCCTCGGCATCGTTCACCGTGAAGCGACACAGCGTGTCGCCCTTCTGCCCGAAAGTGCAGAGTCGCGAGCTGAAAGGCTCGGTCATCAGCCAGCCGCCAGCCGTGACGGCAAAGGCATTGCCCTGCGTCCTGCCGATGGGCAACTTGCTGGGCAGGTGGTCGGGTGTCCACGGTTCGGCGGCTTCTGCAAGCACATCCCAGGGCAGAGTAGCCACAGCATATTCATAGCGGAGACGGTCGTCCGCTTCAGTCTCTTGACCGGCATAGAGTCCGCGAAGCTGGCGAGTGGAAGAGTCGTAACCCACCTGGCTAAGACGCCGTTTGCTGCGTATGCCATATCCGATGCCGTCACCCATCTTCATTTCACTGATTTCCACATCATTCCTGAAGAGCACCTTATGCAGTTTCATATCCTTGTCCAGCAGGCAGATACCTTCGTAGTCCGTCAGCAGCCAGCCGTCGTCCACAGGGTTCAACTCCGCACCGAGGCCGTATCCTTCGTAACCCGTGGGATGGAAGGTAAGGGTGCCAAGCTCATTGGGCTTCAACACACGTACATTCTTCAGGGCAGCAGGTACGTCGAGCACCTTGCCACCCGTACGGATCATGGTCGGCTGATACTTGATACCCGCGGGTGGGCAATAATCGGCAGCAAAGGTATCCAGAGTGGCAGCAGCCTGTTGGCGACGGGCTTCCTGTTCAGCAGCCTGTGTCTCCAGTTCCGCCACCGCCTCCTCCCGGCTCATACCCGGACGGCGTTGCCTGCACGAGATTCCTATAGCCAGCAAAAGTAAGACCAATAAAGGTAAAGAAAGTCTGTTCATCACGATATACAATGGATTTACGAAGAAAACAGGGCAATATCTGTGCCAAACCGTCAAACAGCTATTCATCAACCAATTATCATTGAATAGAGAGATAAAAAACGTCCGAATCCGTACACCAATCGCACGCTACCGTACAGCGTTTATCGAAAAAGAATACGTATCTTTGTAGGCACCACAGATTACACAGATGAACACAGATTCGATGATTATCGCGAAAAAACAATCTATGCCAATCCGTGTAATCTGTGGTGCAAAACAAAGCCCCATGAAAAAAGGAAAGATACTCATCGTAGACGACAACGAAGACATCCTCTTCACCCTGAAGATGCTGCTGCGCCCGCTGGCCGAACAGGTGACCACCCTCGACGACCCGTGCGAGATGCTGCCCCTGCTGTCACGCGTCAGGCACGACGTCATCCTGCTGGACATGAACTTCCGCCGCGACGCCGTCAGCGGGCGCGAAGGGTTTGCCTGGCTGGAGGAGATATTGAAACTCGACCCGCAGGCGGTGGTCATCTTCATCACCGCCTACAGCGACACGGAGAAGGCAGTGCAGGCCATCAAGCAGGGAGCCACGGACTTCATTCCCAAGCCCTGGCAGAACGACAAACTGCTGGCCACCGTGTCCGCCGCCCTGCAACTGAGTTTCAGCCGACACGAAGTAAAGGTGCTGAAAGAACAAAAGAAGACCCTTGAACAACGTGCCGAAGCGTTGGCCACGCCAGCCGAACCGACACACATCATCGGCGAGTCGGCCGCCATGCAGGCCCTGCTGCAAACCGTGCGCAAGTGTTCGGACACCGATGCCAATCTTCTACTCTTGGGCGAAAACGGCACGGGCAAGGACCTACTGGCCCGCTACATCTACGAGCAGTCGCCCCGCCGCACGAGACCCTACATAGACATCGATCTGGGCAGCATCCCCGAATCACTGTTCGAAAGCGAACTGTTCGGCTACGAGAAGGGTGCCTTCACCGATGCCCGCCGCTCCAAACCGGGACGCATGGAGGCAGCCGCGGGCGGCACACTCTTCCTGAACGAGATAGGCAACCTCAGCCTGCCCATGCAGGCCAAACTGCTCTCCGTCATCGAGCAGCGGCGTGCCTCGCGTCTGGGCTCCACTGCCGCCTATCCCGTGGATGTACGGCTGATCTGTGCCACCAACACCGACCTCTATACCGCCATCGACCGCCGCGAGTTCCGCCAGGACCTGCTCTATCGTATCAATACCATCGAACTGCGTCTGCCTCCCCTGCGCGAACGGGGCGACGACCTCTTCCTCCTGGCCGACTTTTTCGTGCAACGCTATGCCCGCAAATATCACAAGGAGATAAAGGGTATCGGCCGCGAAGCACGCCGACAGTTGCAGCAGTACCGCTGGCCAGGCAATGTGCGCGAGCTGGAACATGCCGTGGAACGGGCGGTCATCCTCACCTCGGGCCCGATGCTTGCCGCCCGTGACTTCCACCTGCAAAGCCGCCTGACGCGCGAACCGCTGGACGAGAAGGAACGCTACAACTTGGAGCGCATCGAGCGCGAAAGCATCGACGAAGTGCTCCGTCTGTGCAACGGCAACATCACCTTGGCCGCCGAGATGCTGGGCATCACGCGGACGTCGCTGTATCGGAGAATTGAGAAGTATAAATTATAATGAATATGTCCTCTGTGGTGAACAAAAAATTTCTGTCAGATGAAAACAACCTCTACCCACTGGACCCTTACTCCCCTGCTGCTTACCGCCGCCCTGCTGGCCTCGTGCCTCCTCACGGCCTGGATGGCGGTACACGGTTTCTATATCAACACGTGCCTGGCCGCCCTGCTGACGCTGGGCATTGCCTGGGCTGTCTGCCGGTATATGAAACGCACATCGCGCCTCATGGAGCAGTTTGTGCAATCGGTACGCTATTCCGAGTTTCCCGAAGCCTTCGGCAGCAACTACGCAAACGGTCATCGCGGCCTGCCGCCCGAACTGCTGGACAGCATGCAGGAGGCGCTGGAGCACTACCGTACCAACCTGCAACGCAAGGAAGGACGCCTGCTCTACTTCCAAGCCCTGGCCAACCACATCGACACCGCTGTACTAGTCTATACGCCACAAGGTAACATCGAATGGAAGAACGAGGCCGCTACACGTCTGCTGGCCATTGCTGTAAACGAACTACAAGAAGAAACCTGGATACTGAAAGCCCCCAAGACTGTAGATGATTTACGCCTTTTCCATCCCGACCTGCCACAGCTACTACGTGACTTGCGTCCCGGCTCACTCCACGTGATACAGGTACACCAACAGGAAGAAGGAACTCAACTGGCCTTGTCGGGCATGGAATTCATCCTACAAGGACGAAAGCTGGTCATCGCCAGCCTGAAGAACATCCATTCGGCACTGGACACCCAAGAGACACTGGCTTGGCAGAAACTGATACGGGTACTGACCCATGAAATCATGAATTCCGTCACCCCTATTGTCTCCTTAGCCGAATTGTTGGGCAAGCAAGTAGACGGACTGGAAGGTAATGAACAGGAGAAGGAAGACATGCGGCAGATGCTTGCCACCATTGCCCGACGAGGGAATGCGTTGACCCGCTTCGTAGGCAGTTACCGGGAGGTGTCGCACCTGCCCCCACCCCTGCTGCAACCTCTCGACGCTACAGCCCTGCTGGAAGATGTCGTCCGCTTCATGCAGACCGAAGACAACGACCTGCACCTCACACCGCCCCCTGCCCCGCTCCGACTATTGGCTGACAAAGGACAGGTAGAGCAGGTACTCATCAACCTGATCAAGAACGCCCGCGAGAACGAAGCCCGTTGTATCACCCTCTCGGCAGGCGTCACCTCCACCGGCCGTATCTTCCTCCGCGTGACAGACAACGGCACCGGCATCGAGCCCGAGGTGCAGGAACGCATCTTCGTCCCCTTCTTCACCACCAAGCCCGGAGGTTCGGGTATCGGCCTCACACTGGCCCGCCAGATTATGCACCAGCATGGCGGCACCATCGACGTGCGTTCCTGTCCCGGCGAGGGAAGTGTATTTACGTTGCTGTTTCCGTACAATTATTAGTCGTTTCTACTGAATGAAGTTGTTGATCCGATTAGCCGGATTGAGTGGGGTCTGGTCAGACAGGACCAGTGACTTGACCATGTGTAATGTTCCCTGCTTGTATCGTTGGAAATGCTCGGATGCGATATGCTTTTCATAAGCCCCTCTGCTCGCATAAGTTTCAAGAATCGTTACCCTACAGGGATTCTCCTTTTCGCTGACCGCATACATCGTCAATACTCCGGGTTCGGTACGCAGAGAGACTTCGCCAACTTCCGCCGCATACTTCATGTACGCATCAAGGTACTGCGGATAGATTTCAATCTTCGACAACCGTACTATACCGTCGGCAGCCATCGGTTCTTTATCACACATGGCAGGTGCTTTGTCCAACTGGAGGCATTTGCCTATCACTTCTCCAGTAGCCAGATAGGAATAAGTCGGGAAATCAAACAACACGGGTTTCATCCAGGTATAGTCGGGCTTTCCATTATCACCAAGGACATCCGGCGAAACATACGTATTGACGACCGAACAGATGAAATTATCGAATCCCTCTGTTTCGTAAATGTCCACTACATTACACTCCATTGTCAGCGGTGAGATATCGATGACAGGTGTACCGTTTTCACCGATATGATACTCGAAAACCTCCGATTTATCAACGGACTCTCCACTTACACTCCCCACATAATCGGCCTTCGGAAGCATTTCGCGGCTTACGAGACTGACGGAGAGTTTTTTGGATTTTCTGATTCCCTGATTGGTATAATGGCTTTTGCTCATACTCAATAGGATTCTGTCATGACCGATGATACCTGTATGCCCCACTACAAGCCAGTTCACTTTGCCCTCGACCTCAGCCCCAACGACTGTCATCGGCTTCGGATAGAGTGCCAACAAGTTTCCAATGTTCTGTTTCTCTGTTTCCATAATGTTTGAATGATTCGTTTCTCTTTTCTCTGTCGTGTTGCATGACAGCAACCCACAAAGAAGCATGGTACATAATATAAATCTTATCATATTCTCTGGTAGTTTATCTTAGATGACGCAAAATTAGAAAGCTCCCATAAGACAGAAGTGACAATAAGTGGGATGTTTGTATCCTTTTTACTGATATAAACTGATTCTTACTCCTCTTCTAACTGGAATTTCTTACCTTTGTAGTTGGACACCCAATTTATATAAGCTTCATGAGCAAGATATTGCAAGTAAAAAATGTGAGTGATTACAGTCACTATGTCGGTGCTGCAGACTTTCATCCATGGGTCAACGTCATCGACTTTGCGGAAGTATCGCCTGTGCGCCATTGCCTGAACAACTATGGAGTTTATGGCATATTCTTACACGACGAATCAGAAATAGATTTGGCATACGGACGCGGAAAATACGATTATCATAAAGGGGCACTCATTTGTGTGGCCCCCGGTCAAATAGGAGGCAAAGAAGACAACGGAGAAGAGGTTTATCTGACAGGATGGGCATTACTATTTCATCCTGATCTGTTACACGGAACTCATTTGGAAAAGAAAATCAAAGAATATTCATTTTTCGACTATCGCATCAACGAGGCTCTGCACATGACCGACGAGGAACGTGATTTATTCATTTCGCTGATGCGACAAACCCGTCAGGAAATCGAGCACAAACATGATGCCGTCCAAAATACGATTATTGTGGACTACATCGGATTGATGCTGAGTTTCTGCCAACGGTTCTATAACCGTCAATTTATGACCCGGAAACTGGAAAATTCGGATATACTCATCAAATTCGACAATCTGTTACGGGATTATTTCGCTGAGAACCTGCAAATATCAATAGGCCTGCCCACAGTCCAATATTTTGCAGACAAGCTTTGCATGTCACCCAATTATTTTGGCGATCTCATAAAAAAGACAACAGGAGACACGGCGAGCAATCATATCCGACAGTACATTGTTCAAGAAGCAAAGAATCAGCTTGCCGGTGGAACAGGTGTTGCCCAGGTAGCATACAGCCTGGGATTTGAGTATTCCCAGCACTTGAGCCGCATGTTCAAGAAACAAACAGGAATGACACCGTCGGAATATTGCCTAAGTATCCAGAATAAAAAGTAAGCCTATGAAAACAAAGAAGAAAAAGATTCTCCGCCTACTCATCACTTTGGTAGTAGTGCTTGCCATTGTCTATGCCTCCCTTCCCTACTACGCCCGTCAGGCTCTCATCCACTGGATGCCTGTCATCGACGATCTGGAAACTTTCCACCGACACACTATACATCACAATTCCACCGACGTATGGCATTGGCCTCTCTCTGCCAACTATAACCATTACCAATTATCAGAAAGCGACGCCCATTATCTGGACAGCCTGCACACCGTATCGTTCCTCGTCATCCGTCGTGACAGTATCGTCTTCGAAAGCTACCGCGACGGATGGAACGACACGCTGACCTCGAACATCTATTCTGCCACGAAAACCATTGTAGGGTTGCTGGCAGGCATCGCACTCGATGAAGGGAAAATACATAGTCTGGACGACCCTGTATCGCGCTATATACCTATATATAACAAAGGCAGGCAAGCCGATGTCACCCTGCGCCACCTGCTCACCATGAGCGGCGGCATGGCGTGGGACGAGGCGTATACTTCGCTCTTCTCCGTCACCACGCACGGTTATTATGGCAACGACCTCTACGAGCTGGTAACCGGTTTGGACGTAGTTGACCAGCCCGGCGTACAATATTCCTACCGCAGCGGCGAGACGCAGCTGCTGGCCTTTGTCATCGAAGCCGCCACGGGGCACACATTGAGCGACTATGCCGAAGAAAAACTCTGGAAACCGATGCAGGCCGAACGCGATGCCTACTGGCTGCTGGACAAGAAAGACGGCGACGAGAAGGCCTTCTGCTGCTTCCACACCACGGCGCGCGACGTGGCTCGTTTTGCCCGCCTCTTGCTGCACCGCGGCAACTGGCACGGCCGGCAACTGGTATCCGAAGCCTACATGGACGAACTGATGCGTCCCGCCTCCTACCTGAAAGACCAATGGGGCAAGGACACGCTCAGCTACTACGGTTTCCAGACATGGGTCATGGACTATCACGGCATGCGCTGTCCCTACCTGCGCGGCATGCTGGGGCAGTACATCATTGCCATCCCCCAGCTGGATGCCATCGTCGTACGACTGGGCCGCAAGCGTTGCGACGTGTACAACCGCGAGATTACGACCGACATCACACGATACATGGACGTGGCGATGAAGATACTGAAAGAGAACTGATGCACTCAGGTTGTTGTTTCCCTGTCATCCAAATGCACACAACCTGTGTCAAGGATGTGCATGACGCGCTGCATGGTTGTGAAAGATCTGCCTCCTCTGCCTGACCAAGCTCTTTTTATTCCAAAAGATGGCGTCACATCCGCATTGTGACGCCATCAATCCAAATCCAAAGAAAGGATTTTGTTTCTTCCTTTAAAGCTTCTTGTCAGAACACATAATTAAATCCCAGCGACGCCCCACGCAGCAAGTTGATGAAGAAGGACTTCGATCCGGAATTATATCCCAGCGAACCGACCGAAGTGCTGAGATACATCTTGTCAGAGATAGAAATGAGCAGTCCCGGAACATAGCCAAAACTGAAAGCAAAATCCTTATCTACTGCGCCGAATCCCATGCCTACGGTATTCATCATCCCAATCGTCTTGTTGAACGGCACGTAATAGCCTCCGCTCGGCCCAAGGGTAAATGTGCTTGTCGTGCCCGGCCCGACCGATACTCCCAATTCCCCACCGATATACCAGTTATCCGTAAGCATGTAGGTGACGCCAGGAGTCAGGGAAAAAGTCACGTCAACATCCGTTTCATCGCTAAAGCCTTCCGATTCGCCGATGTTCAGCGTCAGGCCGATGTTTCCACCAACGATGAGGTCTCCTTTTTTCAACTGGGCATTGGCTGCCGATACCATCACTAACAGGCCGATGGCCCACATAATCATTCGTTTCATAATTCGTTATTATTTAAGGGTTAAACAAGTGTCATCCGGTTCCACGCCATCAATGCAGCAGTTGCATCTGCTGGTACTCGATGGTCGACCCGATGTTGGGATTAAAGAAGTAGCTGTCCGACGACAGGATGGTACCCGCATCCGAAGTGCTCCACACCTGCGTGCCGCTGCCGATGGGAATGTCCACCACCGTACCGTCGCTGCTCACGTAAGGGTTCACGCCCCGTATGGCCTCGCTGTGCAGTTGCGTCACGCGGTCTTGCATGGCACTGGTGCTCTCGTACATGGACATCTGTATGTCGCTGATTTCGGCGGCATTCTGCCGGAGCTGCTCGCTGATGCGGGCAGCCTGCTGCTGGTTGCGGATGATGCCTGCCCGCACATTCTGCTTGATTCGCTCGATGCCCGCCTGCTGTATGGCGGCGATGGCCTGCATGTACTGCGGGTTGACCCGAATCGACGCCTTCATGCGCGAGGCTTCACCGCCCGCCGTGTCCAGACTCTTTTCATCGGCAGCCGTGTAGGTGGTCAGCTCAAGCACGTTCCACATGCGGCGGTCGATGGTGCGCATCGTGCCGTAAGGCATCCTCAGGTCGAGGATGAAGAAGTAGGCCGTCGCCACGTGGTACACTTTCTTGCCGCCCTCCAGCTTGATGACACAGCCGATGGCCGCCGCATCCGCCTTGGCACCGCGTATCTGGGCAAAGCTGCTGCCCATTGCCGAGTTGGCCAAACCTTGCTGGAAGTTCCGCAGGAGTATCTGGCCGTAGTTGTCGGCACGTTGCTTCATCACATCCGGCAATTTGTCGTAAGTCTGCACCTCCTTCAGTTCGATGGACCGTGCATGGGGGAACTGCGTCTTCACCACGTATTGCAGATAGTCCTCGGCAGTGGTGTAGGGCCGCTTCATACTGCGCAGCAGGGGATGACGCTGCCCGGTGTCCACACCGTCGTTCTCGTCGTAGTAAGAGCGGATCGCCTCGGAGTAGAAGCCCAGCTTCCTCGCCCCGTCGCTTCCCTTGATTTGGGTGTTGACCGACCCGTTCGCCTGCTGGAAGTCCTCCAAGTCCACCCTCCCCACCAGCTGCCAGCCGGGCAGGCACTCGATGGTGAGCACCTGGGCGTTCTGCATATAGGGATCCTTCAGGCTGACCGTCCTTGTCTCATTGTACACGGTGGCGGTGGGCTTGCGCTCGTCCGTCCCTGCCGGGGTCGTCCCTTCGGCAGCACTTTCGCTTCCTCCCGCCCCTCCGCATCCGGCGGAGAGGCAGGCAGTCAACAATAGTATGGGATACATCTTCATATAATTAACAATAAGATGTGAAACAAAGGAACTGTGTTTGCGAAGTTTACTGCCCTCCAACCATCGTAGGAGTGACGATTCCTTTCCAGGCGAAGGCCACTTCATTTCCGTCGGTGAAGGTCATCGTTCCGGTGATTTCGTATTCCTGGCCCAAGTGGCCACGCTTTACTTCGACGGTACATGCCGTTACATCGTAATCGTTATAGAGATCTGTCCGTTTATTATTCTCGTAAGCCCGGAGTTGGGCATAGGTAATATTCAAGTGTCCGGAATCCTCGCTGACGTCCCAAGTGTAAGTGCCGGGGACAATCCTGTCATACGTTTGCCAATCATCATCTCTATCCAGTTTATGCACCTCTTCGGTCAGATTGCAAAGATTCAGGCGGATGACCCGACCGGTTCCCATTTCCCCAGATCCGGTGATGTACTCATTGGAGGGATTGATTCCTTTCTCGAAGAGGTACATCTCGTGTGTATAGTACTTGCTACCCGGGCTCGTCGCGTTCCAAGAGTGTGCACAGGCAGCAATGATTTCCACAGAGTTCTGAGGCGTGGGCCCGTTATCATCGTCCTTGCTGCAAGAGGCCATTGTCATCGTCAATGCTGCCAGCATCGCGAGGCAGAAGTAGAAATTCGTTTTCATAACATTCAAGTTTTTGGGTGAGTGTATAATCATGAAGCGGATATCCGAAGAGGACGGCAGGCGGCGTTAGCCAAACGGGAGTTCTTCCTCACCGCCTCCTTCTTCGCCTCCACCTGAGGACAGGCCCTTTGCCTTGCGGTAGGCTGCCAGCGAAGCATAGTCAATGCCATCGGCCAGTACACCGGCATTCTCGAAGGTGAGCTTGCTGATGATGGCATCGCGAAACGCTTTCTTCGGCACGAAGCGCAGGCGGGGTTCGTAAATCATGGTGTTGGGGTTGAATTCGTTGATGTCCGCCACCCCCTTGCTGCGGAAGGTAATCCGCAGGTCGCCCATATCGCCCAGCGAGACGGGTTCGCCCTTCATGAGGCGGGTGATGGCGTATTCGGAGAGGTGCACCAGCCCGGCCATCAGTTCGACGGGAGCGGTGGTGGTGTTTTCGGTAGCAGCACGGGTGGTAGCGTCAGCACCTTCCGACTCGCCTGTAATAGGGGTGGCATACCACTGGGGCGGGTCGTCCCGGCGATTGGGGTTCACTTTCTGAATCAATTTGTACTTCATAACTTGGTTCCTCCTTAATTATATAGTTAAACAAAAGGTATGCCTAAACGTCCTTACGGGGAAACCGGTCGTCTGCCTGCGGGAAGACCGGCTGTCTGCCTGCGGGAAGACCGGGCATCTGCCTGCGGGAAGGCAGGATGCCAAGCCGGGGCTTCGGGGCACTACAGTTCCCGTTCGGCAGGTTAAAGATAAGGGATAAGTTTTTAATTTACAATAGGTTGAACACCCCCTTTACACGAACCCACCCGCCGTTTACACGAACGGGGGAACCGCATACACGAACGCGTTTTTATCCTTTTCTGCCCCGTTTGGCTTTGGATTAATTCCCGGGAAAAGCTATATTTGCAGACAGATATATTCGCCAAACATACAGAAGATGGAACACATACGCCGCATACTTGCCTGCCTGCTCCTGCCGCTGGGGTTACTGGCATGGCCGGCCACCGGCACCGCCGCACAGGAGGCGGCAGCCGTTACCTCGGAATACGCCTTCCGCCACTACACCACGCTTGACGGCCTGCCGCAGATGCTCACCGAGTGCATCTACCAGGACAAGAGGGGATACATCTGGATAGGCACCCTCGCCGGCTTCGTACGCTACGACGGCTTCGAGTTCGTGCCCTACCTGAAGGGGGGCAGGCCGGAGAACATCGTCGGCTTCCACGAAGACGCACGCGGAGTGACCGCCCTGGGCTTCCGCCGCAGGCACCTGGCCGGAAAAGACGGGCAGACGGACACCCGTCCGCTGGACGACCGGGGGCTGCTGCTGAACAACTTCAACTCGTCCGCACTGCCGCCCGGCTACCTGCTGCTGGAAAACGAGCAGGAAGAAGGGCGCGAAATCTGCCGCTTCACCGACGACGGGACGGAAACCGTACTGCGCTCGCCCCTGCTCGACGAAATGGACGCCTGCCGCCGCGTCTTTGCCGATACGACCGACGGTACCTTCTACATCCCCACCGCCGAACGCACCTACCGCCTCAAGACCGACGGCACCGCTTTGCCCGCCCTGCTCGTGCCACAAGGCTACACACTGCTCCGCACGGACAGCACGCTCTACCTCTTTGCCGCCGACGGGGTGTACCGTTGCCACGGGGCTTCGGCCCAGCGGGTGGCACCGTTCCGCTTCACGGCACCCGACTACGGCGTGGAAGCCTGCGCCGACCGCAAGGGCAACATCTACCTGCACGACGCGCACAACCTCTACCGCTTCAACCCGGCCCAACACAAAGTAGAACACCTGGTAGACGGTATCAACCTTATCCGACAGATGTTCATCGACCGCGAAGGCAACATCTGGCTCGCCACCTACCAAGGCGTGTACAACTTCTTCCAACTGAACTTCATGAACCACACGCTGACCGACCACAACGACATCCTGCGCGCCATCGACACCGCCCCCGGGGGATTGCTGACAGTCGGCACACTCAACGGCAAACTGCTGGGCGGCCCTACGGCCCGGGAACTGTGCCCGCTGGCATATCCACGGAGCAAAGACAACTTCTTCCACCCCTATGCCGCCCGCATCGGCCACACCGCCTACCTGCTGGGCAGCGGAGGCGTGCTGGCCTGCGAAGGCAATCGCAGGCAATGGCTCGACTTGCCGATGCTCGACTACCGCTTCCTCTCCGCACACGGCGACAGCCTGCTCGTGGCCACGCGGCAGGAGCTGTTTGTGACCGATTCCCGGGGACATATCCGCTCCACGCACAAAGGGCTGCGCGGCATCTTTTGCGCCAGTCCCGACGGATACGGCAACCTGTACGTGGGCACTGCCTACGGTCCGGTGCGGATTCACGGGAACGAACAGACGGCCATCCACCAGCCAGAAGAGGGCATTCCTTGCACCGCCATGATCGCCACCCTGCAAGGCGAGATACTTCTGGCCTCGGGCGAGAAACTTTACACCGTGCGCAACGACTCCACCATCCTGCTCCAGCACTACGGAAGTCCCATTCGCTCCATTTGCCAGACACGCGACGGCTACCTCATCGTGGCTGTGGTCAACGGACTGTACATCACAGAAAACCAGCTATTGCAGACAATGTTTTTCAACCGCTACAACGGATTCACCGGCATTGAGCCGCTCATTGCCCATATCGCCGAGTCCGACGACGGCACCGTGTGGGTACCGTGCGTAGGCCAAACCGTCTCGTTCCATCCCCGCGACCTTGTGTATCAACACGCCGTGCCCCAGTTGGAGGTGGTCTCGGCCGAAGCGTCGACCGACAATGTAGACTGGCAACTCTTGCCCGTCCCCACCCGGCAGGTAACACTGTCCCATCCCGTGCGCCACCTGCGCTTCTCCTTCATTGCCGTGTCCCACTCGGCCACGGGCAACGTCTGCTACCGTTACCGGTTGAAGGGGCTCCAAGACCAGTGGTCGCAACCGCAGACGGCACGCGAAGTGCAGTTCAACAACCTCCTGCCCGGCCACTATCAGCTAGAGGTAGAAGCCTTGATAGGTACGTTTACCTCGTCCCCGGTGTACATCGACATCCACCTCAATCCGGCTCTGTGGCAACGACCGTGGTTTTGGACCTTGCTTGGATTACTGTTGGCCTGTGGTATTTGGGCATCAGCCTACCACTACTATAAACGACGAGAACGCGAAAAGATACTGAAGCTGCAACGCGAAACCCGCCTGAACAACCTGCTGGTGAAGTCCATCCGGCTGAAGTCCATCCCGCACTTCAACTCCAACGTGCTGGCCGGCATCGAATATTTCATCATGAACCACTCGGTAGAAGAGGCCAACAAGTACCTCTCACTCTATTCACGCTTCACCAACACCCTATTAATGGACGTTGATAAACCCTCACGCTCCCTCGATGAAGAATTGGAGTATGCCCGCCTCTACCTCACCCTGGAACAATTGCGCTACGGCGAGAACCTGACTTTTGACATCCTTACCGACCTTGATGCAAACCTGCTCATCCAAGTGCCCAACATGATGCTCCACACCTATTGCGAGAATGCCGTGAAGCACGGCCTGCGCAACAAACCCGGGCATGGACACATCCGCATTGAGGTGAGAAAACAGCCAAGAGGCGTTATCGTGGCCGTAACCGACGACGGCATAGGACGTGAAGCTGCCGCAACCCTCTCCGCCACCTCCACTAAACAAGGACTGAGCATCATGAAGCAACAAATCGAACTTTACAACCAATGCAACACCGAACATATTGTGCAAAATGTGACCGATCTGAAAGATCCGGACGGGAATGCGTGCGGCACACGCTTTGAACTGTACATTCCCTATCATTATAACTATTTCTAATCGAACCTGCATATGAAGAACTACCGTGCCATCATCGTCGAAGACGAACGACTCCCACGCTTGTCGCTCATCCGGAAACTGGAAACCTATCACCCTGACATCGAAATAATGGCCTGTTGTGAATCTTACGAAACTGCACTCACCGCCATCCTACGCCATCGTCCGGACATCCTTTTCCTCGACATTCAGCTCCAAAGACATACCACACTGGAATTACTGCGTGAGCTGAAAGAGGCTATGCCTCTGCCGCACATCATCTTCACCACTGCCTACAACAACTCGGAATACCTGCTTCAAGCCATCCGTCTGGCTGCTGCCGACTACCTGCTGAAGCCGGTGGAAGTATCCGAACTGGCCAAGGCCATACAACGCATCAAAGACCTTGACGAACGCAATGCCTCACTATCTCCGTCGTCAAAACTTGTCGCTGACAAATTCCCCTTTCGGACGTTGAACGGTACGCTGTTCATCGGAAAAAAGGAAATCGTCTTTGTACGTGCCAACGGCAACTATTCGCACGTCACCCTGACAAGCGGCGAAGAAATTATCCTAGAGCGGCTGGGGATCATTGAGACCCGACTGGGTGAAGAATATTTCATCCGAGCCGGACGCAACCTGCTGCTCAATCGACAAATGATCTATAAAGTGGATGTCAGGCATAAGTCGTGCATCCTGCGCACAACTGATGGCCGGGAATACAGCGTGGACTTATCGGCCGGCGGGTTGGAATCGGTAGAAAAGTTCATAAAGCAAGGGAATGCAGAGTAAAGAACAGGGAAACCTGTCCTTTACTTGAACCGCGACGTATCCACCGCCTCGCGCTTCTTCTCCTTGTAGCCACCGAACTTCCAGGCGAAGGAAAGGCCGACGCTGCGGAAGCTGGAGTACTCGTTCGTCACCCACTGATGTTCGTAGCGTATCTGCGGACAGGGCATGGAGGTCTGGATGTGACAGACAAGCCCGGGGTGCAGTACTCCTACCGCAGCGGCGAGACGCAACTGCTGGCCTTCGTCGTCGAAGCCGCCACGAGGCGGACGCTGAGCGAATATGCCGAAGAAAAACTCTGGAAACCCATGCAGGCCGAACGGGATGCCTACTGGTTGCTGGATAAAAAAGACGGTGATGAAAAGGCTTTCTGCTGCTTTCACACCACGGCGCGCGACGTGGCCCGTTTTGCCCGCCTCCTATTGCATCACGGCAACTGGCACGGCCGGCAACTGGTATCCGAAACCTACATGGACGAACTGATGCGCCCCGCCTCGTACCTGAAAGACCAATGGGGCAAGGACACGCTCAGCTACTACGGCTTCCAGACGTGGATTATGGACTATCACGGCATGCGCTGCCCCTATCTGCGCGGCATGCTGGGACAATACATCATCGCCATCCCCGACCAGGATGCCATCGTCGTGCGTCTGGGCCGCAAACGTTGCGAAGTATATAACCGCGAGATAACAACAGATATCACACGGTATATGGACATTGCAATGAAGATACTGAAAACTCAGGATGCAATCTGATGTACCAACATTCCAGTTTCTTCCATCTGCAACTCCCCATAGCGGATAACGGTCCAGTTGCCTTCCTCGTCCTCGGCCAAAGCAGACATGGTCTCTACCCAATCACCGGAGTTGAGGTAATGAATATCACCGTACCACGTGTCGGCCGGATGATGGATGTGACCGCATATCACCCCGTCGCACTTGCGGGCACGGGCGAACTTCACCAGTTCCTGCTCGAAATCAGAAATGTAGGAAACAGCAGTCTTTACCTTCTGCTTGATAGCCTGCGAAAGTGAATAATATGGCAGGCCGTGACGCATGCGGTAATTGTTATAGATTTTATTGAGCCAAAGCAGGAAGGTATAACCCAAGTCCCCCAATTGGGCCAGCCACTTCATGTTAGTGGTTACCGTATCGAAGATATCACCGTGAGTCACATAGTAACGTTTACCGTGGCTCTCGTGAATGAAGTCTTTCACAATACGGACATTGTAGAAGGAAAAAGGTACCAGACTGTCCAGAAAATCGTCGTGATTACCCCGCACATAGATAACCTCCGTCCCCTGTTTCTCCATCATTTTCATAAGGACTTTGAAAAACTCCGTATGGCGAGCCTGCCACTTGCGGGTACCTCCCTTACGCAAAGCCCATCCGTCGATGATATCCCCGTCCAATATCAGACGGCGACAGTTCACCGACTTCAGAAAGTTAGTCACTTCGGTTGTCTTGGAATGTGATGTCCCCAAATGAATATCGGACAACACAATGGTCGAATAAAATGTACGCAGACGCATCATTGTTCAGTGTGTTGTTTTTCTGTCACAAAGATGCACACTGTGTATGTCAAACGTATGTAGTTGAGGTTACAATCGTGTAAATAAACGGAAAACAAAAAAAGAGGGTAATCCACGCTGGAACACCCTCTTCTCTCTATATTAGTTTACCGGATTACTTTATCGCAATCTGTCGGCTGCTTTCACTTTCACTTCATCACTAAAGATAGCACGGAAAGCCAGATAATTCAAAATAATGCAGACTGCAGGCAGACACAATGCCCATCCCAGCTGAAAACTGTCAGCACCCAATTTGCCCTTCAGCATGTACCAGAACACAGCTGCGACAATGTAATAACCGATCAGCAGCAAACTGTTGAATATGGTCATACGTACCTGCAACATGCGATTACGGAACAGGAAAATAGTTCCCAATGCTACAATGGCACACAACAACAAAATACCGAACATACCCCATGTAGACTGAAAACCTCCGTCAGCCAAAGTCACTCCCAGCGGCTTGAATACCGATGCGTTCACCCCATCTGCTGCAATGAACGAACCTACCGGCTGACACATGGTGACAACCAGTAAGATGGTGACTACCAACAGATAAACAGATTGAATACGCTGTATCATTACTGCAGTTTTTCTTTTTCTTTTGCCGGATTGCGGTAGTATACCTTGCCTTCGATATATTCCTGAGTAGCAATCAACGTCGGTTTCGGCAGTTTCTCATAATAGCGTGAAATCTCTATCTGCTCACGATTTTCAAATACTTCTTCCAAGTTGTCATTATAGGATGCGAACTCGGCCAGTTTCTTGGACAAATCATTTTTGATTTCCACACTGATTTGATTGGAACGCTTTCCGATAATGGCCACTGTTTCATAAATGTTGCCGGTATCTTCACACAGTTCCATCAAGTCGCGTGTCACGGTAGTTACCGGAGCATTGGTTTTTCTGTAATCCATAATTTTTACCTTATATTATAAATTAAGTTTTTCGGTTATTCAGTTACTTCTTCTTCAGTGCTTCCTTCACCCAATTCTGCCTGAGACTTGCTAAAAATCCGTTCGGCTTCCTTCAGGTACTTGCTTTCAGGAAATTCATTTTTGAAGGCGTAATATTCGTCCACAGCCTCACGATAGCGCTCTTGCTTTCTTTCTTCCACGCTGTATACAGCCAGTTCGTATTTGGCTCTCAGAATCAGGATCGACAAGTCTTCACGCAAATTAGTATAAGGATAATCTTTCAGGGCATTTTGTGCCGTGATGACACATGACTGGTAGTTATTGCCCATATAATTGCCCAAGTTGTAATACAATTTGGCCGACAAGTATTCTTTCATAACCAGCTTGTCCTGCAACTCGAAAATCATTTGCTGGGCTTCCTGATGCTTGGCGCTTTGCGGATAGTATTCCATAAACATCTGAAGCTCATCAATTGCTTTGTAAGTGCTCGACTGATCCAGACGGGGTTCCGGAGTATCCAGGAACAGGGCCTTACCTGCATGGAAACGGGAGAGTTCGGTATATGTACCTCGCGGATAAACCTGATAATACTGAATAAAGGTTTGTGCGGCAGTCTGATAATCCTGCTCATTATAATAGCACATACCCAACATATAAAGCGATTCTTCCGCCTTATCCGTTCCCTTCAGAATGGCAATCAACTCATTCAGCAAAGTGGCGGCACGGTTATATTGTCCTTTGGCAAAATAGGACTTGGCAGCTTCATATTTGTACTCATAATCCGTACTTTTCAGCAGTTTATTATACTCACCACACGATGTCAATCCCAGCGCTGCTGCCAGCAAAGCTACAATAAAGATATTCTTTTTCATTCGGTTATTCGCAAATATTGCGCAAAGATAGAGCTTCGCACTGAATAAAACAACGATACGAAGCTTAATTTTTCAAAAACATAAAGGCAGAAACGGCCAGCGGTAGGCAATCATCCCCTAGAGATGCTATCCCCCACCGCCAACCGTCAATCGCCAATGGATCAAAGTTTATACAAATCGTTTGCTGCCAGCAACTCTACACGACG
>UMKW01013533.1_pt1 | contig 21317 bp, 19 predicted proteins | sample 1966391 | NCBI WGS metagenome assembly UMKW01 (sample SAMEA4836183, study PRJEB28245) | human gut metagenome | biome: gut microbiome; material: fecal sample | place: Denmark | collected 2008
CCACAAGCACAAGATGATAGTATAGTAAGAATGCTAAATGTATGTTATTATTTAAATTTATTGTATTTTAATTTTTATTATTTGACTAAATATACTATACTATGATTAGGATACTCTATCAAGTAGGTAACAGACGCAATTCATCTCCCACCTTAGATGTTGGAGTCTTCTTGCTAGAAGAGGATAAAAAAGGGAAAACCCCCTCTGTAAGAAATACTGCCATTTCCTCAGAAAAGATTTTCCCGGTTATAGTTCATCTGTCTTAATTGTTGTGTCCCGGATACTTATCCCATATCTGTGTAATTGTTTTCCTGAAGCAGGATATTGTATCTATATTTTTTATTATACACATAATTATTTCCGAACACAATGTTTATTTATTTTATTTTTCAGATAAATACCAGAACCCGCTCCACAATAAACACCGCCGCACACGCCAGTAGCGCTACTGTGATCAAACTTTTCTCTTTATATGCCGCAATAAGGGCTACGAAGAATCCCGCGGCGCCGGAGATGATGCTGTCTGTGGCTTTCAGGATGGCCGGGAAGGTCATGGCTGCAAGACAGGCGTATGGCACATAGTACAGAAAGGACTTGATAAACGGGCTTTTGATCTCGTTTTTTGCAAGAGCGAGGGGCAGCATACGGATGAGATAGGTGACTGCTGCCATCACCAGGATATAGAGATATACATTATGACTCATGAGATGCTTCCTCCTTCTCTTCCACCGGACAGAAATAAGCTGCCAGGCCTGCTACCAGAAGTGTTGTGATAATGATCATAAATCCGGATGATACCTGTTTTAATACCGGTGTCACCGCAAAAATGGTGCTGACTGCCATGGATGCCACAACCACTCCAAGAACCGGTCTGCTCTTTTTGGACGGCGGGATGATGATGGCCAGGAACATTCCGTAAATGGCAACACTTAAGGCACTGAGCATAAAATCCGGAAGAAGGCTTCCGGAAATACCGCCTACCAGAGTTCCCAGAGTCCATCCGGGGATCGCCACACACATGGCTCCATAATTGTAAAATACGCTGACTTTTCCCTCCTGGGCCGCACTGATCCCGAAGATCTCATCGGTGATACCAAAGGCGGCGATATACTTCAGGATGCCGGATTCCTCACGCCGGAATTTCTGGGACAGGGAAAAAGACATCAGGCAGTATCTTAAGTTAATGATCAGCTGCGTCATTGCCATCTCCCACATGGAACCTCCCGCAAAAATAATATCCAGTCCCGCAAACTGACCTGCGGATGTCAGGTTGGTCAGTGAGATCAGGACTGCCTGCCAGATACTTAAGCCTCCGGCAACGGCCATCATGCCAAAGGTGAACGACACCGCAAAATATCCCAGTCCAATGGGCACGCCATCCTTCATACCTTTTCTGAAACTTTCTCTTTTCATCGATTTCCTCCATTGTATGTATGTTAGCCAGGCACAACATAAGATCATCCGCGTTTACGGCCTGATCCTGTACTGTCATGAACCCGGTTGCACACGTAAATAAGAGCGTGCCTGGAAACTTTTTTCGCTTCCTGACACGCTCTTTCATTGTAGCATTGACATATCAAAACTTCAATACTTCACAGCAAACACAGCTGTGCTTTTTCCCTGATTTTATGCTTTTTCTACGATTTTATAGTAAGATCTGGCTGTCATGGAGTAGATCAGTCCATAGACCAGAGCAAAGGCCAGAACCGTTCCTGCTGTACAACCCACGTACAGTTTTGTATTGGCCATTCCAAACAGCAGCAGGAGCCGGCGGATCAGCGGAAATGCCATGGAAATATGCACCATCGCCATCACAAGCGGGATAAAAAATACCAGAAGGATCTGTCTGCGGATGGCACCTTTTACCTCTCTGCGGCTCATGCCCACTTTCTGCATAATCTGGAACCTTCCCTGATCTTCGTAGCCTTCGGAGATCTGTTTATAATAAATGATCATCGCCGTTCCCATAAGGAACAGTGCTCCCAGAAAGATTCCAATAAACAGGATACTTCCATTATCCACATAATAAGTTTCATACTCACTCTGGCGGACACCACCGATCACGATGGTATTCTCAGAAAAACCATCACTGTGGCAGTAATCTTTCAGCGCCTGATAAACAGCCTGGCCATACCGGATCTTTTCCTCACTGCTGCCACGGATATCTACACCAAGATGAACTGTGAGATCTTTTCCCGCCTCGTAGGCATCAAGTCCTTCGTACATCTTTGTCCGGAGCCCGTCAATATACTCAAAGTCCGAATCCGTTACAACAATTGCCGCCATATTGGAAACCAGATTGGTCATCGCACTTAAAGGTGCTTTTTCCAGCCATTTCTTTACTGCAAAATCCCAGTCATCAATTTTTAATGTGTCTGTTTCCCTTTCAGACGGATACCAGGCAAAGATCTCGCCATCGTGGAGATCTGTTTTTTCCCCGGTAAGTTTCTCATACTCAGACTGGCGGATTGTATACAGGTCTACGGAATTCCCATCTTCCGAGTAACTGTAGGCCTGTCCGATCATAATGCCGTTTTTTCCCTGCTTGCAGCCGATCTCGAGATACGTTTCAGTCACTGTTTTTTCTGCCGGCACCTGATAATCTTCGATTGCCTGTGCAAAAACCTTCTTAAACTGTTCACTCTGTTCCTGGCTGATACCGGAGATTTGGGCATCCGTATCAAAAGGATACCGGTTCACCATAATGTCCCCCATTCCAAAATACAGGGACACAGTCATGGAAAGGAGCAAGAGTACGCCAGTACTTAAGATACAGATACTTGCCAGGCCTGCCGCATTCTGTTTCATACGGTAGATCATGCCGGAAACACTGATAAAGTTGCTGGTTTTATGGTAGAACTTTTTGTTCTTTCGAAGCAGTTTCAGAATCACAATACTTCCTGCTGTAAAAAGAAGATACGTTCCTGCCATGACCAGGATTACCGCCAGAAGAAAAATAAAAATCGCCTGGATCGGAGATTCCGTGGTTACTGCCAGATAATATCCCACGCCAAGACAGATCACACCCAGAAATGCCATGAGCCATTTTGCCCGGGGCTCCTTCTCTCCTGTGTTTCCGCCTTTCAGAAGTTCTACCGGATTATTCATTCTTACTCTGGTAAGATTCAGTGCCAGAATCACAAGAAAAATCCCTCCAAATCCTGCGATACAAAACAGGATTCCAGTAATGGAAACATAAAATCCCAACACCGCCGGAACATGAAGAAAACGGAAAAGCAAAAGCAGTGAAAGCTTGCTTCCAAGGATTCCAAACCCGATACCTGCTGCCAGAGAAAGCAGAGACGTCATGATCGTTTCCAGAAACATCACTTTTCCGATATGGCCTTTTTCCAGGCCCAGAATGTTATAAAGTCCAATCTCTTTCTGGCGCCGTTTCATAAGAAAACTGTTGCTGTAGATCAGAAAGATGACACAGAAAATTCCAACAACCACTTCACCGGTTCCCACGATCAGCCGCACTTCTGATGCCTGGGGCACTGCTTTCTCCAATGTGGGACAGTCCCGCAGAAATTCCATCATATACATCATGGCAATACAGAAAATGCAGGTAAGCATATAGGGAATATAGGTGCTCCGGTTGTTGCGGATGTTCTGTACTGCCAGTTTTCCAAACAGTCCTCTACGCATGGCTCTCACCGCCTGTCGTAAGGATCGTCAGGGTATCTGCGATCATCTGGTACATTTCCTGTCTCGTTTTTGTGCCACGGTAGATCTGGTGGAACACCTGTCCGTCCTTGATAAAAAGAACTCTGGATGCATGGCTGGCTGCCTGTGCACTGTGGGTTACCATGAGAATGGTCTGGCCTTCCTGATTCACTTCATTGAACATGGAAAGAAGATCGGACGCCGCACGGGAGTCCAGCGCTCCGGTTGGTTCGTCCGCAAGGATCAGCCTGGGATCTGTGATCAGCGCTCTTGCAACTGCCGCCCTCTGTTTCTGTCCGCCGGAAACCTCGTAGGGAAATTTTTCCAGAAGCTGGTCAATGTGAAGGGCTTTTGCAATGGGGCGGATCTTCTGTTCCATCTCCTGATAATCTTCGCCTGCCAGCACAAGGGGAAGATAGATGTTATCCCGGAGACTGAAGGTGTCCAGAAGGTTAAAATCCTGGAATACGAAGCCTAAGTTTTTCCGACGAAATGCGGAAATCTCTTTTTCTGTCAGGTGGGTGATGCTTTTTCCTTCCAGAAGTACTTCACCGGATGTTGGGCGATCCAGGGCTGCCAGAATGTTCAGAAGCGTTGTTTTTCCGGAACCGGACTCTCCCATGATCGCCACATATTCTCCCTCTTCCACTGAAAAAGTCACATTGGAAAGTGCCTGTACTTTGTTTCCGCCGAAGCGGGTGCTGTATATCTTTTTTACATTTGTTACTTCCAGTAATGCCATATGCCAATTCCTTTCTTATCTGTGTTTGCAGCGTTCCAGGGAATTCGTGCATCACATTCTATAGCAGTCCCAGGAATCAATGCATCAAAAGAAAGTTGTTCAGAGCATGACGTGCTGAACTTGATGCAGGAATTTATGGAAATACTATAAGTGACTGAATCCGATACAGGAATTACCTGTGTCGCTATATTATGTTTTCAGTATAAGAAAATTCTCCGGCGGCTGCCATCGAAGTGGCTTACATTTTGCGGGGGAAGCTTACATTTATGTAAGGTTGGCTTCTGCAAAAAAATTTCAATACATCTCCAGCTCTTTTTTCCACAGGCTCAGCCGGACTTCCGTACCTTTATCCACCTGGGAATCCACAGTGATCTCATGGCCCAGCTTTTTCAGGATCTTCCGGCTTAAATACAGGCCGATCCCGGTGGCCCGGTTGTCCTCCCGGCCGTTAACTCCTGTGTAGCCTTTTTCGAAGATCCGTGGAAGGTCTTCTGCCTGGATTCCGATGCCGGTGTCTGCGATGACAAGGATTGCCGGTGCTGTATTCGATGTCCGGTTTCCACGCTCATCCTCCAGCCAGATTTCAATGCCGCCCGTTCTTGTATATTTCAGCGCATTGGAAAGAATCTGCCCGATGACAAAACCAAGCCATTTTTCATCGGTGAGAACGGTCGCATCTGTCCCCTCATAGGACAACGAGAGTTTTTTTGCCACAAAGATCCCTGCATATTTATGGATCTGTTCCCGGATGATCCGATCCAGAGAAGACCGGGCAAGCTTCAGGTCTGCGGACATGTCTTCTGTTCGAAGGTAGCCCAGCACCATCTCTACATACTGTTCAATGCGAAAAAGCTGTGCCATGGATTCCCGGTTCCGCTCCGGTTCCTCCTGAAGCAGCAGACGCAGGGCAAAGATCGGCGTCTTAATCTGATGTGCCCACATGGTATAGTAATCCGTCATCTCTTCCAGGGAACGATGCCGGTCTGTCTCCACCTCCATCCGCATGCCGTCCAGCTTGCGGATGATCTCCCGGTAAAGAAGTTCCACCTCATCGGTGGTCTCGTCCAGACGATCCAGATTGATCTCCGGAGCTTTTTCCACCAGGCAGAGCGTCTGAGCCTTCTGCCGGTAGCGGACATACCCATATAAAAAAGCGGCAGCTCCTGCTCCAAGCCACAGAACTGCCATATAGATCACTGCCTCAGCGGGAAGCTGGTACAGGCAGACCACTGCTGCCGATGCAGCCACCGCAAAAACAAAGGCAATGAGAAAAATTTTTGTCTGTTTCAAATATGCGCGTAATAATTCCATAAAAACCTCACACCATGTAGCCCAAACCTTTTCGCGTGATAATAAAATCCACAAGGCCTGCTGCCTCCAGTTTTTTACGAAGGCGTGTAATGTTTACGGTCAGGGTGTTGTCGTCCACAAAACTGTCACTTTCCCACAGTTTCGTCATAATGGCATCTCTGGATACCGGTCTGCCTGCCTGGGAAAAAAGCAGCTCCAGGATACGCAGTTCGTTTCTGGTCAGTTCCAGCTCCACCCCGTTCCAGGTCAGCGTAGCCCCGGAAAGGTTGAGCACTGCTCCCTTATGTTCCAGTACATTGCCTGGATTTCCAAAGGAATAGGTCCTGCGGAGGATTGCCTGGATCTTGGCTACCAGTACATCCATGTCAAAAGGCTTGGCGATAAAATCATCTGCTCCACGGCTCATGGCCATGACCATGTTCATATTGTCGGCTGCGGAGGAGATAAAGATCACCGGCACCTGGGAAACTTTTCGGATTTCCTCACACCAGTGGAAGCCGTTATAAAAGGGAAGTTTCAGATCCAGAAGAACAAGCTGAGGATCTTTCCCCGCAAATTCCTGCAGTACATTGGAAAAATCCTCAGCCAGAAAAACTTCATATCCCCAGGAACTGAGATGTTTTTTCAGAAGATTCGCGATTGTTTCGTCATCTTCTACAATAAAAATACGATACTTCATTCCTGTTCGTCCTTTTTATGTTTACGCTTCTTCCGCTCCATCCGGATCTACCAGGCGGTTCAGAACCTTGAAGCCATTGTTACGGAGAACACTCTCTGCAACAAGAAGATCCTCACAGTGCATGATCGCTACCGGGACTTTCAGGCCTCTGTGGAAGAAGGTGTAGATGTAGTGAAGGTTTACGTTGCTGTCGCCCATGACACTTAAAAGTTTGTCCAGGCCGCCGATCTCATCCTGAAGATCCACCAGGATGGCCTGAGTGATACGGGTCATGTATCCGTTTTCAGCCATGATCTGATCTGCTTTTTCCGGATCATCGCATACCATACGGAAGTTTGCGAATTCCGGTGCGTCGAAGCAGCCGAAGCCGTAGATGTCGATCTGATTCTCTGCAAGAATCTTTGTAACTTTCTGAAGACTCCCTGGGGTGTTTTCTACGAAGACGATGTTCTGTTTTACCATGATGTGTTTCCTCTTTTCTTTTTATTCTTTTCTTATTTTTTTATTTTAGCATGAAATTTGCGGGAAGTGAATCCCTTCCCAGGGTGGAGCATTTCGCATGTGGCGGATTCCCTTCCGGGATGGAACATTTCCACATACGGTGGATTCCCTTTCCAGCGGGAGTATTTTGCATGCGGCAGGTATATCGCCTTCCGGCGGGAGCATTTCGCATGCGGCAGGTATATCTCCTTCCGGCGGGAGTATTTTGCATGCGGCAGGTATATCTCCTTCCGGCGGGAGCATTTCGCATGCGGCAGGTATATCTCCTTCCGGCGGGAGCATTTTGCATGCGGCAGTTGCGAGGAGGGGAAGCATTCATAGTTGCGAAGGCCATGCTCTCGCGCTCCACCCCTCCCGGCCACGCCGCTGTTCTGCGCTGTGGAATGTGTTGCTTTGCTGGTGAGGTGATGTATTCTACGGTGTTGGTTGTTGTAGGTTGTGCCGATATGAGTGGATGTTCTACTGTTATCTCATTACTGACAAATACTAATACAATATCCCATAATTTAAGCATCCATATTACATCATATCCCCCATTATAATGACACACTTAATCATATTCACAAACACTCTTCTACCAAAAACACAGGGAACAGGCCCGCTACGCGGGCCGCTTTCCCGTCCGCCCTCATCCATCGGCTCAGCCTGGCGTCCTCGATACTGTCGAATCCATCGCCCCACCAAAAACGTCACACACACCACAACGTACGCTCTAAAAAAGCGTGCCCAGAAAGGGGGAGCGCGAGGGGGAAATACGCGGGCTTCGCAACTCCGAGCGCTTTCCCCCTCGCAAATTTCCGCCGGGAAACAATTCCCGGATTTCCCCCGCTGTATCACAGCGATACGTTTGTATTCACACATTAAAGCGTAACGCTTTTAATCGCTAAATTTCGAATATAAGTATACCATCCTGATAAGAAATGTCAACCACCTTTTCCAAAACAAAAATCCCCAACATAAAAAACAAAAATAACATATAAAAAAGCCGGACACACATCCAACAGACATGCGTCCAGCTATACATTTTTTACTTGCAGTTATTTTGAAAGAGCTCAATCCAGTTCTTCATCCACATACTTCTGTATATTAGAAGCATTCACATACTTCTTAACCTGCGCTCCGTCAGTGATCACAAGTGTAGGCGCCTGACGGATCCCGTACTGCTTAACAAGTTCGGGATTCTGCTCGGCATCGATGATCTCCAGTTCCTCACCTTCCAGCATTTTCTTTGCCATACGGCAGTTTGGACAGGTGCTGGTCGTGAAGAGATATTTGTGCGATGCCACCGGCTGGATCTCAACCTCGTCGCCTTTCATGGTCATCATGCTGGTGTGTACCTTTTTCAACTGGGAGTGGGTAATATCATAGAGGGTACGGTTCTTGTACTCCTGTGTCTTACCATCATTCCAGTTCTGTACCGGACGGTAGTAGCCGGTGATACGGCTGTAAACTTCAGCCTTCTTTCCACATTTCGGACAGGTGAAATGCTCTCCGCTGATGTAGCCATGCTCCTGACATACGGAATAGGTCGGAGAAATGGTGTAATACGGCAGGCGATAATTCTCTGCGATCTTACGTACCAGAGACGCTGCTGCCTTCCAGTCCGGAAGTTTCTCTCCCAGGAATGCGTGGAATACAGTTCCGGATGTATACAGAGTCTGCAGATCATCCTGTATATCCAGTGCGTCAAAAATATCAGCGGTATAATCAACCGGCAGATGGGAGCTGTTTGTGTAATACGGAGTATCGCCCTCTTTTCCTGCTGTCTTGATATCCGGATAACGGCTTCTGTCGTGTTTGGCAAGGCGGTATGCGGTGGATTCCGCCGGTGTTGCCTCCAGATTGAAAAGCTCTCCCGGATACTGCTCCTGATAGTCAGAAAGACGGTTTCTCATATGCTCCAGAACCTCTTTCGTAAACTTCTGGGTCTCCGGATCTGTCATGTCTTTTTTCAGCCAGCATGCATTTAAGCCCGCTTCGTTCATTCCCACAAGACCGATGGTGGAAAAATGATTCTCAAAACTTCCAAGATATCTCTTGGTATACGGATACAGTCCCTCATCCAGAAGTCTGCTGATCACATCTCTCTTGATGTGAAGAGATCTCGCGGAGATATCCATCATGTGATCCAGGCGCTGATAAAATTCCTTCGGTGTTCTGGAAAGATATGCGATACGTGGCATATTGATAGTTACAACACCTACAGAACCTGTACTCTCACCGGAACCGAAGAAACCGCCGCTCTTTTTGCGGAGCTCACGGAGATCCAGGCGGAGACGGCAGCACATGCTGCGGATGTCGCTCGGTTTCATATCACTGTTGATGTAGTTGGAAAAATACGGAGTACCGTACTTGGAAGTCATCTCAAAGAGAAGTCTGTTATTCTCGGTATCAGACCAGTCAAATTCCTTTGTGATGGAATAAGTCGGGATCGGATACTGGAATCCACGTCCGTTGGCATCTCCCTCGATCATGGTCTCGATAAATGCCTTATTGACCATATCCATCTCTTTCTTGCAGTCTTTATACTTGAAGTCCATATCCTTGCCGCCTACGATGGCAGGAAGTTCTGCAAGGTCATCCGGAACAGTCCAGTCCAGTGTAATATTGGAAAACGGTGCCTGGGTTCCCCAGCGGCTCGGTGTGTTCACCCCATATACAAAAGACTCAATGCATTTCTTCACTTCCGGATAAGAAAGGTTGTCCACCTTTACAAAAGGAGCCAGATAGGTATCAAAGGATGAAAATGCCTGTGCGCCCGCCCACTCGTTCTGCATGATACCCAGGAAATTAACCATCTGGTTGCAGAGTACACTTAAATGCTTTGCAGGTGCAGAAGTGATCTTACCCTCAATACCACCAAGTCCCTCTCGGATCAGCTGCTTCAGGGACCAGCCTGCACAGTAACCGGTCAGCATGGACAGATCGTGGATATGGATATCCGCATTTCTGTGTGCCTCCGCGATCTCATTGTCATAGATCTCAGACAGCCAGTAATTGGCAGTAACAGCTCCGGAGTTGCTTAAGATCAGTCCTCCTACAGAATAGGTTACTGTTGAGTTCTCTTTTACACGCCAGTCCTCAACCTTTACATAGCTGTTTACGATTTCTTTATAGTCAAGGATGGTAGATTTCATATTGCGGATCTTCTCACGCTGCTTGCGATAAAGGATATACGCCTTGGCAACATCGGAATATCCTGCCTGGATCAGTACGTTCTCCACACTGTCCTGGATATCCTCCACAGAGATCCGGTTGTTCTCGATCTTATTCTGAAAATCCGCAGTAACACGAAGTCCCAGAAGGTCGATCATATCCGGACTGTAATTCTTGCCCTTGGCATCAAACGCCTTATCAATGGCTGCGGTGATCTTCCCCATTTTAAATTCGTCTAATTCACCGTCTCTTTTTACTACCTGAAACATAAGAAAATGCCTCCCTCATGCATGTATTTATAAAGCGGACTCTCTTATTCCGCCTCACTTACCTGCCCATGAACATACCCCGTTTCACGATCTATGTTCAAAGCGCTGTAGGCTTATTGTATCAGACACACTCCTTTGCGTCAACACAAAAAGCACCATATATAGTGTCCATTTTGTTCACGGTACTATATATGGTACTGAGTAGTTTTTTTAACATTATGTAACTTTCGGATAGATTTCCCGCGGAACCCTTGCTTTTACAGCAATTCCGCCTTCTGTATACTCTTCCGAAAGAAGCTGTCCATACTCACGGATCAGCTGGATCTGACCGGCCTCCGAATACGGAAAAAGCCGCTCCATATAAATCTGGCCTTCTGCAAGGATCTCAGAGAGCAGTTCCTTAAATTCTTCAAGTCCTTCTCCTGTCCGTGCGGAAATCTTCAGCGTATGATCTGCACGGAGATCCCGGAGACTTTCCCCGGAAACACGGTCCTGCTTGTTAAAAAGTGTGATCGTCTTTTTCCCAAGGGCGCCCAGCTCTTTCAGGGTCTCATATACGATATGCATCTGCATCTCCGCCTGGGGATTGGACTCATCTACCACATGAATGATGTAGTCCGCATATTTGGCTTCTTCCAGGGTACTCTTGAAGGCTTCTACCAGATTGTGGGGAAGCTTCCGGATAAATCCTACAGTATCCGTAAGAAGAAGCTGCTGTCCGTCATCCAGTGTCAGAAGACGTGTGGTCGGATCCAGCGTGGCAAAAAGCTTATCCTCCGAAAGCACCGACGCACCGGTCAGTGTATTCAGAAGCGTGGATTTTCCCGCATTGGTGTAGCCGACAATAGCCGCAGTCTTCAGATTTCCTGCCGCTCTTCTGGAACGGAGCAGTTCCCTGTGCTTTTCCACCTGGGAAAGTTCCTGCTTCAGTGCGGAGATCCGGTTTCGGATCAGACGGCGGTCTGTCTCCAGTTTCTTCTCACCGGGACCTCTGGTACCGATTCCTCCTCCAAGCCTTGAGAGAGAAGAACGAAGTCCCACAAGACGTGCAGAACGGTAACGGAGCTGTGCAAGCTCTACCTGGATCTTACCTTCGCTTGTCACGGCACGCTTCGCAAAAATGTCAAGAATCAGCAAGGTACGGTCCATAACCTTGCATTCCAGTTCCCGCTCCAGATTGTTCATCTGAGCAGGAGAAAGCTCATCGTCACAGATCACACCGTTGGCATTCAGGGCATAGAGAAGGCCTTTTACCTCCTCGATCTTGCCTTTTCCGATATAGGTGCCAGGATGTATTGCCTCGCGGTTCTGGATGATCCTGCCAGCAACGTATGCACCTGCTGTAGCCGCAAGCTCTCCAAGCTCATCCAGGGATTCTTCCATGTCATCCCCCAGATTTGCCTGAACCCCGATCAGGATGACCCGGTCCTGTATTTCCTCAAAATATTCCATATCAGCCCTCCGAAGACGTTCTGGTTTTCAGGAAAGCCAGCTCTTTTTTGGCAGCGGAATCTTCCGGGAACATATCAACATATTCCTGTGCCTTGGTCAGTGCGGTGGCAAAATCCAGTTTTTTCTCATAGGCTACGATCTCGTTGAACAGAAGGCTCTGCATCTCGTCTGTGGTAGCAGTCGGGAGACCTTTTGTAATGTTATCAAGAGCAGAATCATAATCCCCATTCCGGATATCACACAGTGCCAGGCCGTTATATCCCTTGGCGGAATCTCCCACTGCGGAAATATACTGTTTATACATTGCCTGGGCATTTTCCACATCATCCTGAGCCAGATATACCATTCCCAGGAGAAGAAGAGCTTCCGTATTATCCTTCTTGGTTGCTTCCAGGAGCTCTTTTTTTGCATTGCTGTAATCTTCCATATAATAGTAAACGCGGCCTCTGTCACAGTGATCCTGCGCGTCCTTGGCCTCAGAAGAAAGGGCAGCCTCCAGATATCTGGTTCCGTCTGCTTCCATATCTTTATCCAGATACGCTTCATAGATCTGGATCGCCATATCATAGGTGGAGTCCTCTCCATAGGCCTGCTTAAAGTTCGATGCCGCTTCCTCGTAGGAATCCATGGCAAGGGCAACTTTTCCGGTAAGGAAATAACTGCTGGCATCCATGGAAAAATCTTCTCCTAATGTCTGGCAGTCTGCCATGGCGTCCTCATAATTTCCAGCTTTCAGCTCTGCGGTGGCACGGTAAGACAAAATATCCCTGCGCAGGCTTTTACTTACCCGGTCACAGCCCAATGCCTCTGTAAAATTATTCACCGCATCCTCATATTTGCCAAGACGCAGGCTTGCAATCCCCGCCCCACGGTAGGACTGTGCCAGTTTTACCCCGTTCTGGATAGAACTCTGGTACTCCTCCAGGGCATACTTGTAGCTTCCCTGAGAAAGATCTTTACCCGCCTGCTCATATGTTTTTGTTTTTTCACTGCCGCAGCCGCCCAGAAGCAAAGCTCCTGTAACGGCTGCAAGAATCAATACGGTCTTTGTATTTTTCATGGAATTCCTTATTCTACAACAAGCCCTTCGGCTTCCATTACATCAACAACACTGTCTACATACTGGTGGCAGAGTTCATCCGTTCCCGCCTCTACCATAACACGGATCAACGGCTCTGTACCGCTTTCACGTACCAGGATACGGCCATCATCGCCAAGTGCCTCCGCTGCGGCCTCAATGGCTGCTTTTACCTTCTCGTTCTCCAGGGCGGTTTTCTTGTCGGAAACGCGCACATTGCGGAGAAGCTGCGGGTAAACCTTCATCTCCTTGGCAAGGTCGCAGAGTGTGGCTTTCTGGTCCACACATGCTTCCATGATCATCAGGGATGTGAGGATTCCGTCACCGGTAGCAGAATAACGGCTGAAAATAATATGTCCGGACTGCTCACCGCCGATACTGTAATTGTTTTCCATCATATTCTCGGCAACGTATTTGTCACCGACTGCAGTCTGCTCGTAGTCGATGCCTTCCCGCTCAAGGGATTTGTAAAGGCCAAGGTTTGACATAACAGTTGTTACAACTGTATTTCCGTTCAACTGTCCTTTTTCTCTTAAGTATTTACCGCAGACATACATAATCTTGTCACCGTCAATGATGTTTCCACGGTGGTCTACGGCGATACAGCGGTCTGCGTCACCATCGTATGCAAAACCGATATCCAGACCTTTATCTACCACAAACTGTCTCAGAACTTCAATGTGTGTGGAACCGCACCCACGGTTGATGTTGGTTCCGTTCGGCTCATTATTGATTACGTAAGTTTTTGCACGGAGTGCGTCAAAAACACTCTTGGCAATGGCAGATGAACTTCCGTTGGAGCAGTCCAGTCCCACCTTGATATTCTTGAAATCGTGGCATGGAATAGAGATCAGATGTCCGATATAACGGTTTCTTCCAGATGCAAAATCAACCGTACAGCCGATATCTTCTCCGGTTGCCAGCGGAAGTTCTTCGATCTCTCCATCCAGATAAGCCTCGATACGTGCTTCAATATCTGCGGAAATCTTCTGTCCGTTCTCATTGAGGACTTTGATTCCATTATCGTTAAACGGATTATGGCTTGCGGAAATCATGATACCGCAGTCAAAATCTTCTGTACGTACCACATAGGATACACTTGGAGTTGTGGTTACATGAAGCAGATAGGCGTCTGCTCCGGATGCGGTAAGTCCTGCCGCAAGGGCATACTCAAACATGTAACTGCTTCTTCTTGTATCCTTGCCGATCACGATCTTCGCCTTGTGATCTCTGCCGTAATACCAGCCAAGATAACGTCCCACACGAAATGCATGATCTGCTGTAAGTTTTACATTTGCTTCACCACGAAAACCATCTGTTCCGAAATATTTACCCATAATGCTCTCCTTTATTACTGATACAGTCCTTCCGGATAAACGCCGTCATCTGTAAGTTTTTTGAATGCAGCCTGTACAGATGCCTTATCTTCCTGATAAGTAACACCAAACCACTCGTCCTTTGTCTCAAGAACGTCAACTGCTGCTTTCCCGGAATGGATCAGCTGGTCGATAAGCTCTGGAAGAAGATACTCTTTCTTGATGTCTCCCTCTTTAATCCCACCAAGGAACTCAATGAAACCTTTCTCAAGGATTTCCATAAATTCCGGTGTCAGTCCCCACATATTCATGGAAACAAGGCTCTTGGTATCCAGCGCTTCTGCTGTACCATCGTCATTTCTTGTCTCTGCGCCGTCTGCTGTCTTGAAGATGTTATGTGTCTCTGTAACGCCGACAAGCTTGCCGTCCTCAATATGGCACACACCTCTTGTAACGCTTCCGTTGTCGCTTAATGTATTTCCAAGGCGGAAACCTGCCATGCAGATGTGCATCGGGCCATCCTGCGGATGATCCTGTACCAGATAGTCGTGAACTTTTACGTAGGCCTCTTTTCCATAGTAGTCATCTGCATTGATAACAGCGAATGACTCGGAAAGGACTTTCTTTGCTGCCAGTACGGCATGTCCGGTTCCCCATGGCTTGGTACGGTCTGCCGGTTTCCGGAAATCTCCCGGAAGATCATCGATCTCCTGGAATGCATAAGCAACCTCTGTAATCTTGGAGATACGGTCTCCGATCACTCTTTTGAACTCATCCTCAAGGTCTTTACGGATAATAAATACAACCTTGTTGAATCCTGCCTCCAGTGCATCATGGATAGAATAGTCCATAATGATCTCACCCTTCGGTCCTACCGGTGCAAGCTGCTTGATTCCTTTTCCAAAACGGCTGCCAATTCCGGCTGCCATGATTACCAGTGCTGTCTTTTTCATGTTTCGTTTCCTCCTGATTTATTATAGTTTTTTGAACTCTATCTCTGTAATTAACGATTACTCCTGTTCATTGAGCTTGGTCAGCTTCACTGCCTGGTCTGCCGCGATCAGGCTGTCGATGATCTCATCCAGATCTCCGTTAAGGATATTCTCAAGGCGATGAAGGGTCAGTTTGATCCTGTGGTCCGTCACACGTCCCTGCGGGAAGTTGTAGGTACGGATCTTCTCGGAACGGTCACCGGTACCGATCTGGCTTCTTCTTGCCTCTGCCTCAGCGTCATGCTGCTTGGCAAGTTCCATCTCATACAGACGGGAACGGAGCACGCGAAGTGCCTTGTCCTTGTTTTTGAGCTGAGATTTCTCATCCTGGCAGGAAATTACGATTCCTGTAGGGATATGGGTAAGACGTACCGCGGAGTCTGTAGTATTGACACACTGACCACCGTTTCCGGAAGCACGGAACACATCGAATTTACATTCATTGAGATCCAGATGGAAATCAATCTCTTCTGCTTCAGGCATGATGGCCACAGTACAGGTGGAAGTATGGATTCTTCCGCCGGATTCTGTCTCCGGTACTCGCTGTACACGGTGTACACCGCTTTCGTATTTCAGTCTGGAATACGCACCCTCACCTTTGATCATGAAAGTAACTTCCTTGAAGCCGCCGATACCGTTCTCATTAAGGCTGAGCATCTCGGTTTTCCAGCGACGGGACTCTGCATATTTCACATACATACGATAGATCTCTGCCGCAAAGAGAGCCGCCTCATCACCACCTGCACCTCCACGGATCTCAACGATAACGTTCTTGCTGTCATTAGGGTCTTTCGGAAGAAGAAGAATCTTCAGCTCATGCTCCAGCTCCTCCACTCTCTTTCTTGCGTCGGAAAGCTCCTCTTTCAGCATCTCACGCATCTCTTCGTCCTTCTCGCTCTCCAGCATGGAAAGACTGTCCTCGATGGTCTCTTTGTTTTTCTTGTATTCTTTATATGCGTCAACGATCGGCTGCAGGTCGCTCTGCTCTTTCATCAGCTTCTGAAAATGCGCCGGATCATCGGTTACTCCCGGTTCTCCCAGCTCATTGAGAAGCTCTTCAAAACGTACCAGCAGATCATCCAGTTTATCAAACATGTATTTCCTCCTGTTTCTGATACCTGTGAATCACAATTTTTACAAAGGCTTCTGCCCCATCACTACACGGTCAAGGCCCGGAAGATCTTTTACCACCTGAACCTTTTCAAAACCGGCATTTCTCAGCATTTCACTGACTGCCTCCCCCTGAGTGCAGCCAATCTCATACAGAAGCCATCCACCCGGCTTCAGGTATTTCCCTGCCTCTTTGGTGATCTTTCTGTAAAAATAAAGCCCATCCTCCATTCCGTCAAGAGCCTTTCTGGGGTCATGAAGACGGACTTCTTCCATTAATGTTTCAATTTCTTCTGTCGCGATATAAGGCGGGTTTGAAATAAGAATATCATATTTCCCACCCTCTTTTCCACCTTTTTCGCAAAAATACGGTGCCGAGAACAGATCACTTTCCAAAAAATCCGCCCGGTTCTCCACTTTCAGAAGGCTGGCGTTCTCTTTCGCCACCTCCAGTGCTTCCGGAGAAACGTCCACACCCGCACCACGGGCATCCTGCCGTTCCAGAAGAAGGCTTATGAGAATGCAGCCGGAGCCCGTACACATATCCAGGATCTCCGGTTTCTCCACATCCTCAAGGCATTTCAGACCTTCCTCCACCAGTGTCTCGGTGTCCTGTCTCGGGATGAGCACATTTTCGTTTACATAAAACTCATAGCCCATAAAAAAAGCCTGATGAGTCAGCTGCTGTACAGGAATATGTCCTGCCCGCCTGCCGATCAGCTCAAGATACTCTGCTGCGGTCTCATCAGACACCGGTTCATCACCATGTGCAAAATAGTATGCCCGGTTCTTTCCGGTCTTATATTCCAGAAGGAGCCAGGCATCCAGCCCGGCTTCTTCCAATCCGTTATCTTTCAGTATCGTTGTTCCTTTTTTGAGAAGTGACTCAAGAGTCTGCATGGCTTGTCTCCTCTGTCTCATAAGGGATATCCAGGTCAAATTCCTCTTTCAGATAAGCTCTCCAGTCAAAAACCGCCTCAACTGCCTTGATGGCTACTTCTGCCATATCTGCAGTTGGTTCCTTGGTGGTGAATTTCTGCATGGCAAGACCTGGTTTACTCATAATGTCCGCAAATTTACTGTCCGTTCTTCCTGCCCACTGGATGATCTCAAAAGAGATTCCCGCAACTACCGGTACCATAAGAAGTCTTCCAAACAGTCTTACCCAGTAAACCGGGACCAGCACAAACACAAAGTGCAGCACAATACTTACCAGCATGACCAGGAACAGAAAACTGGTTCCACAGCGCTTATGGAGCCTGGAACTCTTCAGTACGTTCTCCACAGTCAGTGGCAGTCCATGTTCCACACAGTTGATACATTTATGTTCCGCACCGTGGTACATAAAAGTTCTCTGGATATCCTTCATTCTGGAGATCAGGAACATATATCCCATAAACAGTGCCAGCTTTACAAAAGCTTCTACTACAGTAACCAGGAATTCCGAAGCGCCTACCTTGCGGATCAGACTGGCCAGTATATACGGAAGAAACATAAAAGCAGCCACAGATACTACCATAGAAACAGCTACCGTAATGTAAAGAAGCCACTTGAACTGCTTATCTTCTTTGGCTTTCTTTGCGGAAAGCTCCTCTTCTGTAAGCTGCTCATTCTTCTTCGCAGTTTCTTCATCTTCCTCGTCACCTGCGATCTCCGCAGAGTACATCAGGCATTTCGTGCCTACCACAAGAGAATCCACAAAACTTACCACACCACGGATGATGGGCTTCTTCAGAAACGCATGGTTTCCGAAGGTACATTTATAGTCTTCTACTTTCAGCTCGATCTCCTGGTCCGGACGGCGCACTGCGATAGAATATTTGTCCTTGTGGCGCATCATGATGCCTTCCATCACGGCCTGTCCGCCAATATTCGATGATTTCATTCATTCTCTCCTGTGCAAACTGAAAAAATTTTTCAGTTAAAGAAAGGTTGAGATTTCCCAACCTCAACCTTCTCATTTCCTGTATTCGCAATAATTACTTATTCAGGCCGTATTTCTTGTTGAACTTATCGATACGTCCACGAGCCTGTGTAGCCTTCTGCTGTCCTGTGTAGAACGGATGGCATTTGGAGCAGATCTCAACGTGGATGTCCTCTTTAGTAGAACCTGTTACGAAAGTGTTTCCGCAGTTGCAGGTTACAGTTGCCTGATAGTAGTTCGGATGGATTCCTTCTCTCATGATTTTCACCTCTCTATATAATTTAATATTATTCGTATACAATTGACGAATTCCATTTTAAACAGCTTGCTAAGTATAACACAGCTTTCCTGAAAATGCAAGGACTTTATAAAAATTTCTGTTTCTTTACAGTCTGTACCAGCTCCGCATTGGTCCTGGTTCTGGCAAAGGTATTCAGAATCTGTTCTACCGCCTCATCGGACTTCATTCCGTTGAGTGCTTTTCGCATAATATAAACAGCTTCCTGCTCATCCTTGCTGAGAAGAAGATCCTCTCTTCTGGTTCCGGATTTCTGGATATCGATGGCCGGGAATACACGTTTTTCCTGTAATTTACGGTCAAGGACAAGCTCCATATTACCGGTTCCCTTGAACTCCTCGTAGATGACATCGTCCATCTTGCTTCCGGTATCCACAAGTGCCGTTGCCAGAATCGTCAGGCTTCCGCCCTCACGCATATTACGGGCTGCGCCAAAAAATCTCTTAGGCATATGAAGGGCCGCCGGATCAAGACCACCGGATAAAGTCCTTCCACTTGGCGGGATAATCAGGTTATAGGCTCTGGCAAGTCGTGTAATGGAATCCAGAAGGATGATCACATCCTGTTTATGTTCTACCAGACGACGGGCACGCTCCACAACCATCTCGGAAACTCTCTTATGATGCTCCGGAAGTTCATCAAACGTGGAATAGATCACTTCCACATTAGGTCCCTGGATTGCTTCCTTGATATCGGTAACCTCCTCCGGACGCTCATCGATCAGAAGGATAATGAGATGCATATCTTTATTATTCTTAAGGATGGACTTGGCAACGTCCTTCAGAAGGGTTGTCTTACCGGCTTTCGGCGGAGATACGATCATTCCTCTCTGTCCCTTTCCGATAGGGCTGATCAGGTCTACAATGCGCATGGCAGTTGTACCGCCTGCACGCTCCATAACCAGTCTCTCATTAGGAAAGATCGGTGTCATATCTTCAAAATTATATCTTCTCTGGCCTTCACTCGGATGGAATCCATTGATGGAGGACACGTAAAGAAGTGCACTGAATTTCTCTCCCTGGGTCTTGATCCGGATATTTCCCTGGATGATATCACCGGTCTTTAAATTAAAGCGGCGGATCTGGGAAGGCGAAACATAAATATCGTTTTCACCAGGAAGATAGTTGGCACAGCGGATAAATCCATATCCATCCGGAAGTACCTCCAGGATCCCATTGGCTTTTTCACCACTGTCCAGCTGTGTGGATTCTGAAGGAACATTGCCATTCTCCGGACGCGCTTCTGCCTCGTGGCTGCCATCACGTGTATAAGCACGTTCTTCCTGTGCCGGCCTTCTGTAATTCTCCCTGTTATATGCACTGCGGTTGTAGCTTTCTCTGTTGTTCTCTCTGCGTCCGTTTATATTTCTGTGTTCCTGATCATTCCGCTCCGTACGATACTCTTTCCGTTCCTGCTGATTTTCAGATGCTGGACGGGTTCGATATTCATTTTTTTCATTTTCCTGTACTTTCTCTTTCAGAGAATTCTCACCCGCTGTATTTCCCGGTGTTTCTTCCGTCTTCTCCTTCACCGCTTCCTTTGCGTCTTCTTCCAGCATTCTCTCGATCAGTGCCGGTTTTCTCAAAGTAGAGATTCCCTTCATCCCTCTTGCCTTTGCCAGATCTTTCAGCACTGCCAGAGACAATGATTCATATTTTTCTCTCATAAATAAATCCTCTATTCTTGCTTAATTATGATAAATTGTAATTTTATAATGGAAATCTGATGCAGTCTGACATGACCGCACTGGTATCTGAACCGTTATGAAATATGATTATGATAATAATATACACTATTTTTGAAGCAATGCAAGAAATTTTTGTCGACAATGAATCTTCCGTTACCGGAAGGGGGGCTGGATATCTCAAGTAACGAGAATGCGATGCGCAGTTATTCAAAAAATCCCCGGGATAAACTCCCGGGGATTCGGCTGTATAACTTATTATTTCCAGATTACCTTATAAACATTCATGATCTTGTTTACCTGTGCGTCTGTAACCTTTGACAGTGCATTGGTGATTGCTTCGTATGTCTGAGGACGCTGTGCCTTCAGTACAGAAGGATTCTCTGTATACTCCAGAACGGATTCTGCGAAGTACTCAGACGCATTCTGTGTTGCATAAGCCTTTCTGACACCTGTGAATTTAGATTTCTCACTGTTATAAACAGATGCGAAAGCTGCATTCTTATCTACATTACCAGCGATAAATGCAAGATAATGGCCAAGCTCATGGTAGATCGTATCATCCTCCACTTTAAGAGTGATCGTTCTTGATCTTCCATCAAAATATCCGGCGTAGGAAACGCTTGGATCAACAATGACGGTAAATCCCATCTTTGTAAATGCATTTAATACTCTGCTGTCCATCTGAGGTGCAATAGATGCTACATTGCTGACTGTGTATTTCTCTTTTTTAGCAGTTGTACTTCCTGCAGTAGTAGCATTCACAGTTGTAGATGCCGCTGCAACAACTGTTGTAGTTGTCTGCACTGTAGTGGTAACCTTCTGTGTCTGTACTACATTTTTAGATTTTTTGGTGTATTTCCGGCTTGTATCTGTCTGTACGGTTGTTGTTGTCTTTATGGTTGTAGTCTGATTTTTCTTGGTTGTCTTGTTTGTAGTTTTCTTGGTTGTCGGAAGTTTCTTGGTATAAGTCTTCGTAGCTGCTGCTTTTAACTTGATGTTCTTCTTGGTTGTCTTGCTGCTCTTGGTTGTCTTGGTTGTAACCTTCGGCTGTGAAGCAAGCGGTGTATCATCATCTTCAATCGTCTGCTCGACTACCGGATCTGTGTAATTCGGCAGTTCCGGCACCTGTGAGTCCT
>UMKW01045242.1_pt1 | contig 20994 bp, 24 predicted proteins | sample 1966391 | NCBI WGS metagenome assembly UMKW01 (sample SAMEA4836183, study PRJEB28245) | human gut metagenome | biome: gut microbiome; material: fecal sample | place: Denmark | collected 2008
ATGGCGTTGCACACTGGTTCGCCGGTGGCCTTGTCCCAAACAATGGTGGTCTCACGCTGGTTGGTGATGCCGATAGCGGCGATGTCGGCGGCGGTAGCTCCGATCTTCCCCATGGCCTCCACGGCAACCCCAAGCTGTGTGGCCCAGATCTCGTGGGCGTCGTGCTCTACCCAGCCGGGCTTGGGGAAGATCTGGGTAAATTCCTTCTGAGCGGAACTGCACACATGCCCCTGCTGATCGAAGAGAATGCAGCGGTTGCTGGTGGTCCCGGCGTCAAAGGACAAAATGTATCTGGCCATAGCAGTATCGCTCCTTCACAGTATGTGGGGTAATGACGGTATCATAGCACAAAATCACCAGAGTGGGAAGAGGTGCTGCGGGAGAAAATTGGTGGTTTTGGCAAGATCATCAGCGGAAGGATGCCACTGGCATCAGAATAGAAGAAAACGAAGGTGTTTTCCCGGCATAGGGACAGCCACCGGAGACATAGGGTGGGAGGAAAGGGGGAGTACCATGGTCACAACGGCGCTGCTGCTGCTGAAAAGCAGCTTGTTCCTATCACTGCATCTCTCTGGCAGCCTCAGTTCCTTTCCCAAACCTCTCAGCGCAGAGGAGGAGCAGACCTACTTGGAGCGTTGGGCCCAGGGGGATCTGGAGGCACGAAACGTTCTCATTGAGCGAAATATGCGTCTGGTGGCACACATCATCAAGAAATACTATACCCAGAGTGTGGAGCAGGACGATCTCATTTCTATCGGAACCATCGGGCTTATCAAAGGTATTTCAAGTTATAAGCCCGAGAAAAATGTACGTCTTGCCACCTATGCTGCCAGGTGCATCGAGAATGCTATCCTCTCGCAGATGCGTTTATGGTTCCGAATCAATCCCCTCAGAGCAGAAAAGCACCAAAATGGCGTATTCTGGCACAGGTTTCCGAGAATATTTACATACTCTGCTCCACTTCGGAGGGCTATGTGAGGTATGCACCGATGTATATCCATAGTTTCCGACTGATAGCCCCTCGCAGACTTCTGGAAGCTCAGTTGTTTAATCAACAGTATCAGAATTATGAAGATATACCGAATGTGCAGGACAGGCTCCGCTGGTGCCGTCACCACATGGGGCTGATGCAGAAAGAGGTCGCAGACCTGATTGGAATATCCAGAGGGCATTACATAGATTTTGAAGTTGGATATGTAGATTACTATCCAAAAGAAATCGTGGACAAGCTGGCAGCACTCTATCAGGTTCCGGTAGATGATTTACTGGACGATTACAATCGCTTCTTATATAAAGGGCAAGGGAAAATGATACGAGAATATCGTGAGAGCCTTGGCTTAAAGAAAAAGCCGTTTGCCCGGTTGATACATCTTGATCCGGGAACGTTACGATGCTGGGAAAATGATGAGAAGCGAATGTTCAAAGATTCTTGGGAGAAATATTTCAAAGACATCATAAAGGTATAGAAAAAAGCAGGTGTTCAAACTTTAAGGAGTTTGTTCACCTGCTTTCTCTATGGATGCGGATTTGATCACCGCATCCAGGAGCTGTACCTTCTGGTCGGAAGGGCAATTCAGTTTTTTGATATGCTGATTGACCATATCTGCGTGGACACCGGCAACACGTTCTGCCAATTCACGCTGACCCTCTACGGTTTTCGGATAATGGACAATTACATTGATTGGAGCACTTTTTCTTGCGATACCACGCACCTCCCTCGGTATTTCAGTCTATGAGAGAGAAGTTGTCCGCTATTCCCACGATGTAATGCCTTTTTACCTACTTCAAAAGATAGGAATTAGTGCTATAATATTGTCAGGAAACCTCGGAACTTCTTTCGTGGTATCATTTTATCAAGAATATGTCAAAGACTCATTGAGCGTGGATTGAGTACGAATTGACTACTTTCAGGAAGGAGGGCTGTGCATGGAACGTTGTGATTTCAGTTCAGTCATTACCACCATTCGTAAATATATCAGCGATGATCGCAATCTGAATCAGATTGACTTGCTATATGAAATGTTTGTCAGCTTTTTAAGTGATGATGCTTCGCAGGACTTTGATTTTGATAATGGTCTTGTGTGCCGTTGGTTTAACGGTCAGGCAAAAATCAGTCCTCGTATTTCAGGATATTATATGGACAAACATAACCAGAAACGCCTTGCTGCAGATATTGAACGGAACGTGTTGCCGTTAATGTATGACAGCGCTATGGCGGTGCAGGAAGTCTACAATATTCTGGTACAGGACAGCACCATTTCTGATAAAATCAAAAAACAACTGACCCAGTATTATCCGTGCAATACTGATTTAGAAGAAGCTATCTTTCTGGCATCTGTCCTCAGTTTTGGTATGGAGCGTACTTTTGTCAAACGTGATGCTAATACAAAACAGTTATTGACCACCGGAACACTTTCTCCGGTTGTGAAGGATTTTATATATGACGGCGGTGTGCCAAAACCTTGCCGTCACTTCTGTGGACGAGACGCAGAGCTTATTGCGCTGCATCAGTTATTGTGTGAAAATGGAAAAGTATTTCTTCAGGGTATCGCCGGTATTGGTAAAAGTGAGATGGCAAAAGCCTATGCGAAGCAATACAGCAAAGAATATACCAATGTCCTGTATCTCACTTACACCGGGGATCTGAAACAGGATATTATTGACTTGGACTTTGCAGACGATTTAACGAACGATGATGGGGAGGAACGCTTTCGTAAGCATAACCGTTTCCTGCGTAGTTTGAAAGAAGATACACTTTTAATCGTGGATAATTTCAATGCAACTGCTACCCAGGATGGTTTGTTGTCTGTTGTCATGAAATATCGTTGCCGCATTCTGTTCACAACAAGAAGCCGGTTCGATAACTATACTTCCATGAATTTGGAGGAAATCTCTAACACAGAAGCTCTTTTGAAGCTGATGGGATATTTCTATTCAGATGCGGAAAAATACCGTTCGATTTTAGAACAAATCATCCAGGTTGTGCATTGTCACACTCTGGCGGTAGAATTGTCTGCTCGTTTGTTGGAAAACGGAATTTCAGAGCCGGTGTTCCTGTTAAATAAGCTGAAAGAGGAAAAGGCTGCCCTGGATGCTACGGACACGATTGGTATCACCAAAGACGGAAAAAGTCGTAAGGCAACCTACTATGATCATATCCACACATTGTTTTCTCTGTGCCAGTTATCTGGTACAGAAATGGAGATTATGAGAAATCTTTCTCTGGCTCCGCTGACCGGTATCAGTGGCAGACTGTTTGCAAGTTGGATGAATCTGCGTGATATGAACACTGTCAATGATCTGATAGAGAAGGGCTTTGTCCAGGCAAAAGAAGGTCATATTGTAGCACTGCATCCGATGGTACAGGAAGTTGCGATTGAAGAAACAAAACCATCCGTGCAGACCTGCCGTGCATTATTGGATAGTTTACATCAGATTTGTCTGCGTCATGGAGAAGATGTTTCCTATTATAAGCAGTTGTTCCAGACTATCGAATCAATTATGCAGCAAATTGAGAACGACGATATGCAGACCTACCTTCGTTTTCTGGAGGATGTATTCCCTTATATGGAGAATTATCACTATTCTCAGGGGATGGAACTGGTTATTGATAAGCTGTCTGCTTTGCTGAAAGACAAAACTGTTGGTTCTGTTTCTGACCGTGCGTTGCTGTTGAGCTATCAGGTATATTGTGAGAAGAAACCGGATAAGGCAATCAAAATGCAAAAAGAAGCCATTGCAATGATTCCAGAGGTCACAGCAGATAATGCGCTTCTGTTTTCCAACCTTTATGCTAATCTTGGCGGTATGTATCGTGTGAACGGCAAGCTGGAACTTGCCAAAGAGAACATGGAACAGGCTGTCAAAATTATGGATGAATATGGTCTGGCTTATTACCATGACAGCATTGTGCAGATTACAAATTATGCGGTACTCCTAACAGATATGGGACAGCCCGAGATTGGCTTATCTGTCCTTAGAAAACTCTGTCGAGTGATCCGAGAATATAATTCTGATACGGGTCTGGATTATGCCAGCGTTCAGGAAGCCATGGGTGGTATCTGCCTGACTATGGGTGATGTTCAGCAGGCTACCACACATTTCAAGAAAGCGATGGCTATTTATGAAATGGTATTTGAAGCAGAACCAGAAATGATAGATGCAAAGAAACAGGAACTGCTTGGGACATATACGCAGGCGGGATTGTATCTTGGAAAGAAAATGCTTGAGTAGAGCGAAACTTCCTATTTGACGGAGAGAGACTATGATTGAAAAAACATATAAAACACCCTTGGGTAACATTCATTATTGGACAAACATAATTGATAAAAATGATGTCACGTTGATATTTCTTCCGGGATTAACAGCGGATCATAGATTATTTGAGAAACAGATTGAGTATTTTGAGAGCAAGTACAATGTATTTGTATGGGATGCACCTGCGCACGCTTCTTCATGGCCATTTCAATTTGATTTTGACTTAATGGATAAAGCCAAATGGCTAAATGATATTTTGGAATATGAGGGAATTAAGCGGCCTGTTATTGTTGGGCAGTCCATGGGCGGATATGTCGGACAAGCATATGCGGAACTATATCCCGAAAAATTAAAAGGGTTTATATCGATTGACTCAGCACCTTTGCAGAAAAAATATATAACAGGAATGGAACTTTGGCTGCTAAAGAGAATGGAGCCAGTGTATTACTATTACCCATGGAAGTCATTACTAAAAGCAGGAACAAATGGTGTAGCGGTATCTGAATACGGAAGAAAACTCATGCATGAAATCATGATGACCTATGATGGCGATAAAAAGCGTTATTCTCAAATATCTGGTCATGGTTTTAAGATACTGGCAGAGGCAATGGAAAAAGATTTGCCATATAGAATTGAATGCCCTGCTTTGTTGATATGCGGCGAGAAAGATAAGGCTGGTTCTTGTATCAGATACAATAAAGCATGGCACAAAAATACAAATATTCCGATCAAATGGATAAAGGATGCAGGGCATAATTCCAATACTGACAAGCCGGAAATGGTAAATGATTTGATTGAGAAACTGATAAATCATTTATAGTAAAGAAAATTTGAATTTGGCGAGGAGAATATGCGATGAAAGTCTATGATATTTCTCAAGAAGTTTTTAGTTGTGAAGTATATCCTGGTGACCCTATACCGGAGAAAAACGTGTTGAAATCAATGCAAAAAGGTGAAGTATATAATTTAACTGCATTTAGCATGTGTGCACATAACGGTACGCATATAGATGCTCCGTTTCATTTTATTAGAGATGGAAAAACAGTTGATGAGATATGCTTGGAAGCATTTGTGGGAATGGCTTATGTGGCAGAACATAACGGGATTGTTACGGGCAATGATGCTACAGAAATAATAGAAAAAGCCAAAAAACAGAGTTCTGATGCATCAAAGAGAGTTCTGATTAAAGGCAATGTCGAGGTATCATTAGAAGCAGCAAGGGTTTTTGCATCTTCAGATATTATGCTTCTGGGTAATGAATCACAAACGATAGGACCACAAGATGCTCCGATGGCAGTACACCTTACGCTTTTGGGTTCTGATGTTGTTTTACTTGAAGGAATTCGTTTGTCGGAAGTGTCTGAGGGTGTTTATTTCTTAAATGCTGCTCCGCTGAATTTATCAGGTGCGGATGGTTCACCATGCAGAGCTGTATTGATAGATATTGATGAGAGATAGATTTCAGTAAGCCAATATGTTTAACTGAGAGCTGAATTTGCGCCTACAATGATAATAAACATATAAATCTTAACGACAAGGAGGAACAACAGTTATGGATAACAAAGAACTGGTAAGTCGCTTTTTTGTGGAAGGATATATCAATCACAATTACGACTTTATCATGGAATGTATGGCGGAGGACTACATAGACCACAGTCCTGCCGGAGCAAGAAGTAATGCTGATGCCGTGGGCATCTTGAAAATTGTGGAGGGACAATTCTCTGACCTGAAAATTGAGGTGCTTGATGTATTTGGTGAGGAGGATATGGTTGCAACCAGAATTCTCTATCAGGGTATTCATGCCGGAACTTGTATGGGAATACCGGCTACCGGAAAGCATATTAGCTTTGAGGCATTGGAGAACTTTAGGGTTGTGGACGGCAAGATTGTTGAATCATGGGGCTATTGGCCAGATAAAGAAATTGAAGCGAAACTTCGATAAATTTCAGCTTTCGCCTGCCAATTAAATATGGTTAAACAAGGCAGTCTTGCACTACGGTGTATGGCTGCTTTTTTCATCTGCAAGTATTATATACTCTTGAAAATCACTATTAAAAATGGTATGATTTGTATGAATAATCATACTTTGGAGGATTGGATATGGACTTTAAAAATGGAAAATATGCTTGGATGGTAAAGATTGGCGAAAAAGGACAGTTTGTAATTCCTAAAGAAGCGAGGGAACTCTTTGATCTTCAGCCAGGGAATGAAATTCTGGTTCTTGGAGATGAGAAAAGAGGAATTGCAATCCTGCCAAAAGAAATGCAAATGGAATATATCCAAAAGATTTTTTCGGAAATAGATGAATAAAGGATGGTGTGATACATGAGTAAAATAGTTTTCTTTTGTATTCCGGCGCATGGTCATACAAACCCTACTCTTGGCGTTGTACGTGAATTGGTTTCTCGTGGGCATCAGGTATGGTACTATTCTTATAATATCATGCGTGAAAAAATAGAATCCGCAGGAGCTACTTTCGTTTCTTGTGATGATTATGATATGGAGCAAAAGCTCACACCTAAAGATGCTGTACGTGTCGGTAAAGACCTTGCATTTTCGACGAAAATTTTAGTAGACACTACTTTAGCTCTTGATGACAAAGTATGTGAAGACATGAAACGGCTGAAACCGGATTGCATCGTTGCTGATTCGATGGCGGTATGGGGAAAAGCAATTGCCATAAAATTGGGAATTCCTTTTGTTTCCTCCACTACAACTTTCGCATTTAATCAGTATTCTGCAAAGATTATGAAGCAAAGTATTGGCGAATTAGTGCGAATGTTTATTTCTATGCCCACAATCACAAAAAATATAAAGCGCCTGCAAGACAAAGGGTATCCGATTAAAAGTGTACTTGATATTATCCAGAACGATGATAATACACACACGATTGTATACACTTCTTTTGATTTTCAGCCTTGTGCAGATACCTTCTCCGACAAATACGTTTTTGTTGGTCCATCTATCCGCCCTGCTACTGATAAGATTGTAAAAACCAAAGAAAAACTGATCTATATTTCTATGGGCACCGTAAATAATGATATGATGCCTTTATATAAAACTTGTATTACCACCCTTGCAGATACGGAATATCAGGTAATTATATCTGTTGGTAATTTGGTATCCATCAAAGAATTCGGAAAATTGCCAGAAAATATCTCTGTATATGAACACGTTGATCAAATTGCGGTGCTTCAAGTGGCAGATATATTTCTGTCGCACTGTGGAATGAATAGCGTAAATGAGAGCCTTTATTTTGGAGTTCCTTTACTTATGCTTCCACAGACCGCTGAACAGGGAGGTGTTGCTGAACGTGTGCATCAACTTGGAGCAGGAATTAAACTAAAGAAAACTGACAGAATTTCCATTCAAAATGCCATAAATAAACTTCTGTTAGTGGGCTCATACAAAGAAAATGCCATGAAAATCTCTTGTAGCTTTAAACACTGTTCAGGTTCCAAAGGGGCAGCTGATAAAATCGAACAAGTTTGCAGGAAATAATATTGTACAAAATTTTAATTGCAGTCATGCACTACGGTGTGTGGCTGCTTTTCTTTTTTGCTCAATTTCCGCTCAATCCACGCTCAATGTGTTTTATGCCCTCTTTCAGTAGAATGAAATTGCAATGAAAACAGCACCAAATCAGAAAATCCGGTGCTACTTCAAAGCAGATCTACTGAAAGGGGGCATTTTTTATGAACACAAACAAGCGCAAGGAGGTACAGAGCAAATGAGAGAACTGAATAACATCAAAATTATCGCCGTCGATCATGGTTACGGCAACATTAAAACTGCGAACACAGTTACTTCTACCGGGGTGACCGCTTATGAAACAGAACCAATCTTCTCCGGCAACATTCTGGAGTATGGCGGTATCTATTACCGCATTGGGGAAGGTCACAAGGAATTTATCGCTGACAAGGCCATGGACGAGGACTATTACATTCTGACCCTTATGGCAGTTGCCAGAGAGCTGAACGTATATGGCATCCGTGAAGCAGATGTTCATCTGGCTGCCGGCCTGCCGCTGACCTGGATTCGCAAGCAGCGTGAAGACTTCCGAAACTACCTGCTCCGCAACAAGGAAGTGAACTTCCGATTTAACAGCAAGGACTATCACATCCGTTTTGTCGGATGTAACCTGTTTCCACAGGGATACCCTGCCATTGTCGGTCGTTTGGGGGATTTCAAAGGAACGAATCTTCTGGCAGACATTGGAAATGGCACGATGAACATTCTGTATATCAACAATAAAAAGGCAATGGAAAGCCGCTGCTGGACAGAAAAGTTTGGTGTCAATCAGTGTATGATTGCCGCTAAGAATGCGGTACTGGACAGCTTCGGGGTAAAAATCGAAGAATCCACCATTGAACAGGTGCTTCGCTTCGGTACTGCTGACATCAGCAAGTCGTATCTGGACTGTATCACTTCCGTAGCAAGGCGATATGTAGCTGATATTTTCGCCACACTTCGCCGCTATGAATACAATCCGGATTTGATGCGACTGTATATCGTTGGTGGTGGCGGTTGTCTGGTCAAACACTTTGGACAGTATGATGAAAGCCGAGTGACCATTCTGGATGATATTTGTGCGACAGCCAAAGGGTATGAATATCTCGCCTTTGCCAGCCTTCGCAGGAAGGAGTAACCCATGAGCGAGAATATCCGCAGCACAAACCTTCGCTTCAATCTGGAAAAGGACACACAGAAGCGAGCATGGCAATATCTTCAGGCCATGGACAAACAGCATTTCAAGTCCTACAGCAATGTAATTGCCGTGGCTCTGGTGGAATATTTTGACCGCTATTATCGCAGTCAGGATGATCCTTACTTTGAAACCAGAGAACGTGAGGAACGATTTGTAAATCAGATTGTTTTCGCTGTAGAAAGTGCCATGGAGAAAACACTTCCCATATTTCTTGCAGGCTGTATGGCGGGACTGTCGCAAATGCCGGTTACAACAACTCCGGTCACACAGCAGGAACCAGATGCAGAACTGGATTGGGACTTCCTTGGAGAATAAGTTTTCTCCGAGCTGATCTAATAGATGGGAGGTGAACACATGACACAATTTCTGACACAGGATAGTCCGATACCGCCGTATATGGCATTTCCAAGATTTCTACTGGACAAAGATGGACTGAGTGAAACCGCAAAAATTCTCTACACGGTTTTGCTCGACCGAGCAAGGCTGTCACAGAAAAACGATGGATGGTCAGATGAACAAGGTCATGTGTTCATTTTCTTTCCTATCAAGAGTCTGGCAGAAACCATGCATAAGAGCGAAATGTCCATCAAGACTGCACTATCTGCTCTGGAAAAAGAAAATCTGATTGTCCGCAGACGTCAGGGCGCAGGGTTTCCAAACAGGATCTATATCAAATATCCATTGGAAGCACTGGCTCAGACGGACAGAAATCTTTCTGTTAGGCAGACAGATTCCTGTCCTACAGATGGAACGAAAACTGTCTCTGTGACAGAAAGAAAACTGTCCAGTAGTAATAAAGAGAAGAACAATATGAAAAGAACAAATACAGAGAGTAAGGATGAACGTACCGCCTATGGCTCTTATCAAAATGTTTTCTTGAGCGTGGAAGAACTGATTTCCTTGCAAAAGGTAGTTCCCCACTATCAGGAATACATTGAAAAGCTATCCAGCTACATGGCATCCAGTGGTAAGCAATATTCCAACCATGCTGCTACCATACGAAGCTGGGTGTTGCGTGACCATCCTGCTCCTGTAAAACGAACCTATGAATGTAAGGAGGATGAAAGCCTATGAAACCAATTAGCAACGCCGTGGACGATCTGTTTCAGCCAAGAGAGCTTGCAGCGGACGAATATCTGAACGAAGCTGACGGGCTGATCTATTGTTCCAAATGCCATACTCCCAGACAACACCGAATTGAACTGAAGGAACGAGTATTTCTCCCTACGGTTCGCTGCCGTTGTCAGCAGGAGGAATATGACAAACAAGAAGCCGAGCGCCAACATCAGGAACATCTGATACAAGTATCCCGATTGAAAGCCAATGGATTGCAGGACAAATCCCTGCGAGATTACAACTTCGCCAATGATAAAGGCTACAACCCGGAAATACAGAAAGCACATGATTATGTGGCACATTGGGAGGAAATGAAAGCCAACTCGTTGGGACTGCTTCTCTGGGGCGATGTGGGAACCGGTAAATCCTTTTTCGCCGGGTGCATTGCAAATGCTCTGTTGGACAAAGGTATTCCGGTTCTGATGACCAACTTTTCCAGAATCCTGAATACGCTGACCGGAATGTATTCCGATGACAGAAATCAGTTCATTGACAGCTTTAACAAATACAGTCTGCTGATTATTGATGATCTGGGAATTGAGCGAAGTTCGGAATTTGCTCTGGAGCAGGTATTCAATGTGATCGACAACCGATACCGAAGCAAGAAACCGCTGATCGTAACCACCAATCTGACCTTGGATGAGTTGAAACATCCGAAAGATCTGGCAAGAGCCAGAATTTATGACCGAGTATTGGAGTGTTGTGTTCCTCTGAAAATCAACAATCAGAATATCCGAGAACTGAATGCAGCCGCCAATATGCAAGCAGCACGAAAAATATTAAATTCCGGTACTTAATTTCACAGCCGATGGTGCTGAACAATTCGCCTGTCAGTACACAGATAACCGATAGATTGCAAACCGAATTGTATCTGCACCATCTACACCGGATTACAGTACCACACCTATACCAGAAAGGAGATTTTATGGCAAATAACAGACCTATGACCGAAGATGAAAAGAAATTATTGCAGGCACAGCACAGAATGGAAGCGATTGAAGCCCGCAACCGTCAGAAAGAGCGAAAGGCAAGAACCAGACGATTGATTCAGATGGGAGCCGTGTTGGAGAGCGTTTTCCCGGAAGTTCAGACTATGGAGCTTGATGATGTGAAGATGGAGCTGAAAAGACGATTGAATACAGAAGAACGACTGAAGGCATAAGCCTTGGTAGCTTTGCTGCCATCCCGAAGGGCGCACTTACTCACCACCCATAAAATGGGCGGTGGTATCCCCTTCGGGGTCGTGCGCTCTGCGAGGCTTTGAGGCTCCTTTGGAGCCTTATGTACAATGCCACACTTTTTCAAATTGCTGTCATTGTCCACGCAGTTTCCGCAAGTACAACCGCTGATGCGTTTGTCAGCAGGGGTACAAAATTGTACCCTGCCTTGCGCTAACTGCCTGCGAAAATCTGCCACCGGCAGTTTTATCGCAGAGATAGGTGCAGCATTCACCGCACCTATTTTCTTTTTCAGAAAAAGAAACAAAAATTGTGCTGCGGCACAGAAAGGAGGAAAATAGTGAACTATTTCCATTTGGAAGCAAAAGTTGTGAGCCGTGGCGCAGGCCGTTCTGCGATAGCAGCTGCCGCTTATGCATCCTGTTCTCGACTTTACAATGATTATGACGGGCTTACCCATGACTACACCAGAAAACACGGGTGTCTGTATAGCGAAGTCTTTCTTCCGCAGTATGCACCGGAAGAATGGAAGGACAGGCAACTACTCTGGGAAGCAGTTGAATCCGTAGAAAAAACAAAAGACAGCCGACTGGCAAGAGAGCTTGTAGTTGCTCTGCCATCGGAGCTGTCCCTGGATGATTGGAAAGGTATGTTGGAGCGTTTTGTTCGTGAGCAAGGTATTGACCTCGGTATGTGCGCAGATGTGAATATCCATGACCCGTATCCTCCGGGGCATAATCCTCACAGCCATATTCTTTTCACTATGCGTCCCTTAGATGAAAACGGCAAGTGGCAAGCAAAGACACAGAAAGAATACCTTTGCAAGCGTGGCGGCGAAGAACGTGGATTTACTGCTGATGAGTTCAAAACCGCCAAAACACAGGGTTGGGAGAAACAATATATGTATCAGTTCGGGGAGAAAAAAGAGTATTTAACCCCGTCTGAAGCAGAGAAAATTGAGAGATGTATCAGAACATCAAAAACTCCTAAAAGTACCCGCTATGGAAGACAGAACCCTCTTACAGAGCGTTGGAACAGCGAAGAACAGATATTTGCGTGGCGCAAGAGTTGGGAAATAATTATCAATGAAGAACAGGAACGCCATGGTATTACCGACCGTGTGGACTGTCGCAGTCATGCCGCCAGAGGACTAACTGAACAGCCGACCGTACACGAAGGATACCACGCAAGAAAACTGGAATCCATGGGAATTGTTTCTGACCGCTGCGAACTGAACCGCCAAATCAGAGCAGATAACAAGCTCCTGCGTGAACTGAAAAAACAAGTACAGAAGCTGATGAAAGCTGTCAAAGAAAATATTCCGGCCATCGCTTCTGCATTGGAAACTCTGCGTGACCACATGGTTCTGGTTCAGTATCAGTTGATCGTGAATACTTCTCAGCGGGAAGCGGTGACCTTCCAGAAAAATCTTCTGGCGGATATATTGGCTGAATACAAAAATGTAAAATCTGAAATAAAAGCCAAAACCGCCAAGAAAAAAGAACTGATTGCAGAACAGAAAAACTGCGGTATCCATTTCATTCGTGCAAGCAAACTGGGAGAGCAGATAGCTACTTTGACAGAGGATATCGAAGAACTGAAATTCCAGAAAGCACAGCTGTTGACTCGATTGAATTGTCAGGATAATGGTGTTGCTGCGAAGAAACAGACATTAAAAGATATGGACAAGGCTCTGGATAACTTGGTGCAACAGCACACACTATTGTCCGAGCAGAAAGAAACGGATAAAGCTGAGTTCCTCGAAATCCGAGATGATATCACACCGGAAAATAAAGATGCTGTCATGCAGGAGCGTGAAGCCATCCGTCCCCAAGGCAGAGTCGGTTTGGTTCGGAGATTGTATGAGAAATACAGAGATAAGTACAGTTCTGATACCTTCGATGAAGCCAACCGGCAGGTTGATGCTGAATTGAAAGAACATCCAATTCAGAAAAAGAAGCGTTCTATCAGTGAGCAGCTGAAAACACCGAAACAGGAAGCATCACAACCGAAGAAACAGAAAAAGAAAGAATACGAACGATAAAAAAATCGGCTGTTACTCAGAAAACAGGAGTAACAGCCAAATTTTATCTATGATGATACTCCTTGGCGATCACATAGACACCCGCCAGCATTTCAACAATGGACATCCCCAACAGAAGTCCTGCGAAGAAGTCTTTGACATTTGAACCGCCCAATGTATGTGACAATGCCTGCAAAGCAATTCCCATAACGATAAGGAGAACTCCCGTCATCATTACTTTTTGCTTTTCCAATTCTTGTGTTCTTCTCAACAAATCAAGAATCTGTTCGTCGTCATACACACGAACGCTTTTGCCGTCCGATTCTTCACCGTCCATCAGTTCAGAAATCGTAATATTCAATTCCTCACACAATTTCGTAATCACGGTGTAATCGGGCATACATTTTGCTGTTTCCCATTTTGAAATGGTTTTGTTTGAAACGCCCAAGCGTTCAGCAAGCTGCTCTTGGGTCAAGTTCTGCTCTTTGCGCTTTTGGGCAATAAATTTGCCTATTGAAATTTGATCCATTCTGGATACCTCCTTTATTTTGTCGAGGCAAGAATAGCATTTCTTATCACAAAATTACACCCCCAAAAAGGCGAATATGGGTGGAATCGTCATAAACTCCCGTGTATAACCTCTGCTGGGATCTGCATTTTCTTTGTTCAGAATTCGCTTTACTTAAAGATGAAAACAAGGGCAACGACTTCCGTAATAATGGCAATGATGATGCGGTATACCGTGCTGGAGGTAGTAATTAGGTCAATGCCGCTGAAAATCAGCCCTGCACACAAAATCAATATTCCGATGATACTCAAAAGCTTACCAATACTGAATTTTCGTTTCATTGTCATTTTTCGCCTTTGGAAACTTCGTATTTGCATTTGGTGAATAAACCGTCTGTAACAGCACTGTTACTCTTCGTAACAATGTAAAATAGCAGGCATTAAATTCTATTACTTTACGAACAAAAAAATGGAATTTTACATCCTATTATCAGTTTACAAACCAATATGTGCCAAGAATACTCCTATGGCATATCCTAATTTATAAAGCACAAGAATCGTTAAACTAACAACAAGTACACGCCTAATAAAAATCTCATTTCCTGTTCCTGCATTTACCCAAGTCTTGATGTCACTTATGATATTACTAATTTTGTGCATTTCAGTTACCTCCTGAAGCCATTTGATGCACCAAACACTTTTTTATATTCATTAACACAATCTCTACTCACATACCAAATGATTGCGGCGGCAATCGCTAATACAACGGTGGTAATGATACTTGCTTCAATGCCGTATTCGCCGCCATTCCATATATTTTTACCTACGGATTGCATATTGAAGATTGCCGTAACGGTTTCATCGTTTCCACTTAAATTCAATCCGAGAACGCTATACAGAATGGCGTTCCAAAATGAGTGCAGACCACAAGCCGCCCAAATGCTTTTGAAACGGATAGTCAAAAGTGAAAAGATAGTTGAAATTAGTGCAAGGTTGCAAACGCCCAAAATGCCATAAACAACCCCCTGCTCAAACAACGACGAGCAATGCGGCATAATAAACAAAACTGTACTTACGTTTACTGCAACCGCTACGGAAGTTTTTTCTTTAAGTGTATGTAATACAATTCCTCGGCAAAGGATTTCTTCTGTTGCACCTTGAATAATAAAACCGCCGAACAGGAGCAGTATCATCAAAATATCAGCATTGTTATAAATTTCGTGATATTTAATGCTACCCGTAAAAACGATAGCAGCAACAGAAACAGCAAGCAAAAGAACGCCTGCAAGAATACCGATAAGATAATTTCCAAATCGCTTTGTCAAGCCCATTTCGGACAAGGGCTTTTTCTCAATCAGTTTCCAATAGAGCAAAGCAACTCCCGCCATCACGATATAGCCGTAATACATAATCAGTGTTATAGTCTGCGGGTCGAACACGTCGCCAACGAGCATATTTTTTCCGAGTGCAAAATGCAGAATAATGACAGCACCCTCGGCAATAAATAACCCTGCTATGTAGCACAGCCAAAAGGCAAGGATCTTTTTTACAACGAATAGCAATGTCGGCATTTCCGTCCGGTTATTGAACGGGCTTATGTTTTTTAGAAATTGCTTCATTGTGCTGTTCCTCCTTGTAAATCACGAATACCGTTTAGGATCGTGTTAAGTGCAAAGTCAAAGGTATCATCTAATGGTGTGGGATTTCCAAATCCTCCGTGGCTTTCAATGGTAGAAAATCCTTGCAAAAATCCACGAAGCATACGGGCAATATGTACTTTCTGTTCATCAGTTACTCCATAGGCTTCAAGCACTTGAAAGAGAACAATTAATGTTCCTTGCGATGCTTGTAAATGTTCCTCGGATTGATACATATTGTACCATTGCATAGCTTCAAACACGCCTTTGTGTTTGGCAACAAATTCTCGATATGCTAAACAGATTGCTCTAACGGCATTATCTTTTGATTTTCCTATGGCGGCTCTTGTAATGTCGGCTTCTAACAGTCGCCAACCGTACAACATCAGTTCTTTGTTCAGTTCATCAAGTCCGCCGCTGAAATGCTTATATAGCGATGGGGATTTTACTCCCAATTCTGTTGCTAAAACTTTCAATGTTACATTTGCAATACCTCTTTCGTCCGCCATATTCGCTGCCGCTTCAATAATCGTTTTCTTATCCAAACCCACCTTCATAACAGCTACTCCTTTCACTCGTTTGGCTAATCATATTAGTTATTATAACATATGGTATCACGAATGTCTATCTGATACCTGTAAATATTATAAAAATCCGTAAAACTTCCATAGTTCAAAAATATGAGAGGAGCATTTGATCACTCTAAACAAATGCCCCTCTCATATTTTAACAGTAAATCAATTCACTCAACACAATTTCTTCTGCCGCATTGTGGATGTTATTCATAGCACCGACCCACGCCATCTGGTCACGAGCTTTTAATGCTTCGTTTACACCCTGTTGTTCTTTCATTTGCAGGGTCAACAGATCCATTCTCTGATTAGCGGTATCATCTACCTCATTCAGATGTTTAATCAGTTCGCCGTCCAGCAAAAGTGTGTTGTACAGCACTTTGCGGTGTTCTTTCAGATGACGAAGACGCATTCTGCCGTACTTTCCGTAATGCGGTTCTTCTTCCGAGAGTACAAGGTTAGGATAATACATTCCATCTGCACCCAATGTATAGGGTCCGCCCATTTCTTCAAAGATTGATTTCATAGAAAGCCCTCCAATCTGTTTACTTTATTGCTACGCTATGTTATAATACCACAAGATACATCACATATCAAGATAAGGAGGATATGAAATGCGGAAAAATGATGACATCATAGCTATCTATTCCCGTAAGTCTAAATTTACCGGAAAAGGTGAAAGTATCGGCAATCAGGTAGAACTATGTAAAGAATATGTTCGTGTGCATTATGGTGATGCAGCTGTAGATAAAGTTGTGGTTTATGAAGACGAGGGTTTTTCTGGTGGAAACCTGAATCGTCCTGATTTCAAGAAGATGATGGATGCTGCTAAGAAACGAAAATTCAAGGCGATTATTGTTTATCGTCTTGACCGTATCAGCAGAAATATCAGTGACTTTGCAAGTTTGATTGAAGAATTGGCTCGTCTGGATATTTCTTTTGTTTCTATTAAAGAGCAGTTTGACACGAGCACTCCTATGGGACGAGCTATGATGTATATTGCATCTGTTTTCTCACAGTTGGAGCGTGAAACTATTGCAGAGCGTATCCGTGATAATATGCATGAACTGGCAAAGACCGGACGCTGGCTTGGTGGAACAACACCTACCGGCTATGCTTCTGAAGCAGTTAAGAGCATTACCATTGATGGTAAATCTAAGAAAGCCTGCAAGCTGAAGTTGATACCAGACGAAGCTGATATTGTCAGAATGATTTATGACTTATATGTAGAAACAGATTCTCTGACATTGACTGAAGCTGCCTTGATCAAACAGGGTATCAAGACAAAGAATAACAACTATTTTACCCGTTTTTCTATCAAAGCTATTTTGCAGAATCCGGTTTATATGATTGCGGATGAAGATGCCTACAATTTCTTTATTCAGAACGACACAGACTTGTTCTCAGAAAAAGATGCTTTTGACAATCAGCATGGTATTATGGCTTACAACCGTACCGATCAGGAGAAAGGCAGAGCCACAAAGTATCTTCCTGCAAGTGAATGGATTGTATCTGTCGGTAAACATCCAGGTCTGATTCCGGGCAAGGTGTGGGTACAGATTCAAGAATCTCTGGAACGTAATAAATCCAAATCGTTCAGAAAGCCACGCAGCAACGAAGCACTTTTGACTGGTCTGTTGTTCTGTAGTTGCGGTGAGCGTATGTATCCGAAAATGAGCAAACGCAAAACTGCTGATGACAAGGTGATTTACACCTATGTCTGCAAGATGAAAGAACGCAGTCAGAGATCTGTATGCAACAGCAAGAATGCCAACGGTAACACTTTGGATATGGCTGTAGTGGAGCAGATTAAAATGCTTGCGGAGGATAAAGATACTTTCATTGCACGGTTGGAACAGAGTCGCAGATTCTATACCGGTAATCGCATGGACTATGAACAGCGACTGGATGATATGCGAAAAGAAAAGATAGAAACCGAGAAGAAAATCAATTCTCTGGTGGACTCCCTTGTAGATATGGGTGATAGCCCAGCCAAGGCTCATGTAACCAAACGAATTGAACAGTTGAATGGAGAATACCTGTCTCTTGAACAGCGTATTCAGGAACTGGAGGGATTGACTTCACAGCACGCTCTTAGTGATGTTGAGTTTGATTTGCTTCGTCAGTTGCTTACCATCTTCAAGGATGGCATTGATGAAATGACAGTTGAACAGAAACGTGCCGCCATTCGCACCATCGTGCGCAAGGTGGTTTGGGATGGTGTCAATGCTCATGTAATCTTGTTTGGTGTTCGGGATGATGAAATTGAGTATCCGGAAATTGCTGCTGTCGCATCCGATAATACCGAAGATGATGAGGAAACCGAGGAATTGGTGGACTTCTCCGATGTAGATTATGAGGATGACGATATGGAGGATGAACGCCTGGGAAAAACTAATCCCCTCAGTGCATCAAAAACGCATTGGGGGGAGGATAGCAAATGAGATCCTCATGTTCTTCCGCAGCCAGAAGAAGCTTCAGGGAGAGGTGTCGCTCTCAGATACGCTGGAGACGGACAAGGACGGCAACAACCTCTTTTTGATGGATGTGGTGGGCGTGGAGGACACGATGCTGGACGATCTGGACACACAGGAAAGCCATGTGCGTGTCCGGCAGCTGGTGGATGAGTGCCTGACGGACCGGGAGGCGGAGATCATTAAAAAGCGCTATGGCCTGGACAACCGAAAGCCTCGGACTCAACGGGAGATCGCTGCCGATTACGGCATATCGCGGTCCTATGTATAGCGCCGGAACTAATGTAAGTGAAACCCGGAAAGTCTTGTGGGACAAGGGTTTCCGGGTTGGGAAAATTTTACAAAATACGTCAAGATGCGCATCGCTTATTGTAAGCGGCAAAATATACAAAAAGATAAGCTGTCATTCGTTAAAAACCACAAGATCTGCAGGAGTGTTGTAGAATCCATTCATAAACTGCGAAAAATTTGAATTCCCCGTTTATGTGCTGTAATTTGCACATAAACGGGGAATTTTAATTGAACTATACTGCGGTTATCTCACAACTTCAGATCCCCTGTAGCGGGACCGTCGATGCGTTTACCGTCCTCTTCAAAGCGGGAACCGTGACATGGACAGTCCCAGGTGTGTTCCTGGGAATTCCATTTCAGCGCGCAGCCCAGATGGGGGCAGCGCCTTGTTGTGGGTGTCAGCAGACTGACCATGGCTTCCCAACCGTTGGCAACCAGTTGGAGGCGGAATATGGAGCGGGAAGGAGAGAATACTTCTGCAAAAGGATGCTCCCTTTCTTGAACAAGATCGCTTAAAATCATAGCGGATACCATGGAGGACGTCATTCCCCACTTGTTGAATCCAGTGGCCACGTACAAACCTGAGGTGGAGGCAGAGTAAGGGCCGATATAAGGCGCTCCATCCAGACTCATACAGTCCTGCGTGGCCCAATGGTACTTCTCTATAGCTTGCGGATAATGCTTTGCAGCAAAGTTCCGCAGTTCATGCCATCCGCCGCCCTGCTTTCCGGTGCGGTGGCCACCGCCGCCCACCAGCAGGAAATTTCCGTGATTACGGAAGGAGAGGCCATCCTCCGCTTCATCGATATACATGCCGTCTACATTTGCGGCGTGTTCCAAAGCAATGACATAGGAACGACGCTGATATAGCTTCAAAAAATAGCTGCCGTGCTTGTTGAGAAAAGGGAAGTGGGTGGTTACAATGATCTTCTTTGCCCGAATCCTTCCACGATCTGCCACGGCGGTAGTTCCAATCAGTTCTCGTATAGGAGTGTGCTCATAGATGTGCAGATCCTTTGAAATTTCGGAGACAAATTTCAGAGGATGAAATTGAGCTTGATTCGGAAATTTAACAGCGCCTGCTGCGGGGAAGGGGAGCGGCAGATGTTCGGCAAACTCCGCGCAAAAATGTAATCTTTCTAAGGCGGCCAGTTCCTGTTCGAGTTTCCGCTTGTCGTGCAGGGCATAGACATAGGCGGACTTTTCTTCAAAATCACAGTCGATATGACGGCACAATTCCCGGTATTTTTGAAGGGCTGCCTCGTTGGCGGAAAGATACTGCTGTGCCCGGTCAACGCCAAAGGTTTGGATGAGCTTGTGATAGATGAGTCCGTGCTGACTGGTCAGCTTGGCGGTGGTATTTTTTGTAATGCCGCTGCAAATTGTTTTTTCTTCTGCCAGCACATAGGGTATTCCGGCCTGCTGCAGAAAGTAGGCGCACAGGACGCCTGCCATGCCGCCGCCAATGATTAGAACATCTGTCGTCTTGTCGCCTTCGAGCCGCCCAAAGTTTGGATGCGCCCAGGTTTGTTCCCATAGTGATTTCATGTGATTCCTCCCAAAACATACGCTTGATTATAGTGTGGTCGAAAAGGAAGAAAGTATGCCTGGGAAAGCTGCTCCTGGTGTATAGAAGCAGAGTGAGATGCATAGGCTGTTTTTAGGGGGATGGTGTATGAAAAGACCTTCATGGAAAACATATGCGCTCTGGATTGTGGGCGTGGAGGCAGTGGGGGCACTTTCCGGCTTTCTCACCCGGGATGGTGCGGAGAGTTACAGTGAAACGATCCGGCAGCCGCCTCTCTCGCCGCCGGCTATCGTATTTCCCATTGTCTGGGGCATACTGTTTCTGCTCATGGGCGTCAGCGCCGCCAGAATCTATGGGGCACCGGCGTCACCTGACCGCGCCCGGGCGCTGCGGATCTTCGCAGTTCAGCTGGCGTTCAACTTTTTCTGGAGCATCATTTTCTTTATTTTCCAGAACTTTGGCTTTGCCTTCCTATGGCTAATGGCGTTGTGGGTGCTAATTTTATGGATGATTTTTGCTTTCCGTAAGGTAGATCGGCTGGCTGCGTGGTTACAGGTACCTTATGTCCTGTGGGTGACCTTTGCGGCTTACCTGAATTTCGGCGTGTGGGTGCTCAATCGGTGACAAAATAGGGTATAAAACACATCCATATTGCTGGAACGCTCTTTACCCAGCGGCTGAATCAATGGGGAGAAAGCACAGA
>UMKW01023759.1_pt1 | contig 20539 bp, 37 predicted proteins | sample 1966391 | NCBI WGS metagenome assembly UMKW01 (sample SAMEA4836183, study PRJEB28245) | human gut metagenome | biome: gut microbiome; material: fecal sample | place: Denmark | collected 2008
GAACGTGGCCCCAACCGAACCAAGTGCCGTTCTCTCTCTGGACCACATGATTCATCCAAAATTCCCACTCCTTGGGATTGGACTGCCACAGCAGGTCGAATCGGTGAGGGCGTTGCTCCAGGTGTATGCCAAAACCGCACATAGAGCATCCCGTCCGCTGAGCCTTGGTGGTAAAAAGCGTACCGTCCGGCGCCTTCTTGATCGAGCCATAGATCTCCGGCACCGGTACTTTTAAATCCAGCGCCAATCGCAGGAGGTCCTGGCGGTAAAAGATGGCAAACGGGCAGCTTCTCTTTGTCTTGGACGAGATATAGTTACAACCGTTGAGCATGAGAGACTTCGCCCTCCGACCGCCCTCGGAGGCCATTAATCCCAAGTAGGGAAACCGGCCAGTCTCCCTTTGATAGTCGTTGCAGGGCTTTTCCTTCATATAGTAGCAGCACTTATCAAATAGGAGGAAATCCGGCTTCCCATAGGAGGCATGTACCTTTTCATTTTCATAGCCACCGAATTTTTCCAACCATTGCTGAGGCAACTGAGCATTTTTGCTAAATCTCCCGCTGCCGGCGCCACCCACCTCGCCTGTCATGATGGTATGGCGAAAGTTCTCATTCCGCGCCGTCGGATGCTGCAGCGCGTCGATTTTGTCCGAAACTTCCTTACTGATGAGCGGCCAGCCGAACTCCCGGATCACCTGGACCTTGCTTTTATCTGGCCTGAGTGGCTGCACACCCAGCTGCCTGCGGATTTTCTGAATACTTTGGTCCTCCAATGCAGACACCGATACCGCCGGGACATCAATGCCGATGGACCGCAGGAACAACAGCAGCGTGATGCTATCCAATCCGCCCACCGCCACATAGCAGTCCCCCGCAATCTCCGGGTGCCGATAAAACTCCCAAGCCCTTGTCTCCGCATAGCGAACCTTAAACGCATAGCTCTCCTTCTGCTTCGCCTTAAAGCTCTGAACCTTATGCGAATGGGACAGATCTCCATAAGTCATAGCGCTTTCCCTTCTCCCCCCCAACATAAAAAGCCCGGACTACGTCGGTCCGAGCTTTTCGCTCTTACTGCTTTATTCTCTTCCCTTTTGGGCTTCCGTCATGATCTGTTCCAAGTTGCGCTCCAGCAAGTACTGCATATCCTCTTTGCGCTGTTCTAATATGCTTCGCAGCTCAGCACGTACTGCCGAAGGGCAGATCCTTCTGCAATTACAGTGGACCGCAAGAATCAGATCATCAAAGGTAACACCATCCAGCAGATTATCATACCTGCTGATATCCACACCCAATCTCCATTCCTTATCCACTTTCTATCCTCCCTTCAGATCGACGCACAGAACTCGCCCAGCCTAATCCACAGAGAATATGTGGAGGAGGCCATCTTAACTTGGTTCGGTACTCCACGGCCCAGTGTCCAATCATAGGCCTGCCGAAACAGCTTTGCTGAGGCGGAACGCTCTGACTCAGTAAATTCTTCTACCCAGCGGCGCTTACACCGGCCGGTGCCCCAGTGCGCTCCATACCGGGTCATACATATCAGAGCATAGGGAATCATCTGGTGAATTTCATCACTGCTGAGCACAAGGAATGACTGCATCACAAAGCCTCCTTTACAAAAGCGAAGCCCCTTTGAGCTGCATACTCAAAGGGGCTGTTCTTGACTGCTGTCGATAATTTCGTCTAATGTACGAGGTGTATACGCCATATAAGGAAGCATACAACCTACATTATATATATGTCCACGATTATCGCCCGAACTGCTGTGTGTCAATTGAAGCTCGCGGCGCCATTGAGTCAAAAAGCTATTTTCCCTGGTGGTGTGAACATGCCCGCAGAGCATGTAGCATAAAGGATTGTATGCCGCCTTATACAATAGGATGGGATAGTGGCAGAGAATCACATGCCGGCCATCATCGGTGATCTCCTTATAGTCCTTCACGTCCTGGAACATATTACGGACTTCTCGGGACATAGACTTGAGATCGTGGTTGCCGCGGATCAAGACCTTATTACCCGTAAACAGCGGCACCAGGCGCCGCCATTCCGCTTCCTTCCCCCAGATGAAATCACCCAGAATGTATACGGTGTCGTCCCGCCGCACACGGCTGTTCCAGTTGGAGATAAGCGTTTGCTCCATCTCCGTCACATCCACGAAGGGGCGGCCGTCAAACCGGATCACATTCTCATGACCTAGGTGCAGGTCTGAAATGTAGTAGTTTCGCGGCATTATTTAGCCCCCCTTTTAAACACTGTGGTGCTGTCGGCGGGATGAGTCAAAATATCCACCCATGACTTGCCCGCCACCAGGGCGACGTCACCCGCGCTGTTGACGTAGATCTCAGCACCTTCGATCTTAATGTAGTCCCCAAATTCCGTCTTCCTTTTCCTCTCAAATGCTTCTGCTGTTCCGACTGTTGCACGTCTGATATTCATGATTGGCCTCCACGCCTGTTCCCTAAGCATCGGTCGTCTGCGTCTCTGTGCTGTTCTCCCACGCCAGACGGCGAGCAAATTCCGCATCGATCTCCGGGTCCTGATAATATTTGTACATCAGTTTCAGCGGATAGTGTGTGCCCGGCGCCTCTTCCCACAGAAGATACTCCACCCATGCTGGTTCTCCACCGCTCACCTCACACCAAGAGAAAGGTTCCATCATCTGAGAATAGGGCTCTGGATCACTTATGATAATAGATCGATCTTGGCCAGTCAGTTGCACCAATATATCTGTAACCCATATACGTTTTGCCAGACGATTAAGCCACTTATTGAGTTCGCGTTTTGTTTCATCAAATTCCTTGTCTCGCAACCAACCTTCTAAAACCAGCGTATACTTACATTGAGTATGACCTAATCCATCTGATTCTACGTCTTGATATCGTCTGTATCGAAAACACTCCCCAAATTCGTTATGAGATGAAGAGCATGTACATCCATACTGTTGAACCACATGGACTTTCATATTTCCTTCTGAGCCAGTAACAGATGGAAGGTGTTCCAACACCGTGTCTAAAACATATCTTTTTTGAGGTTGTGTATTTCCAACGGGTTCAACCTCTACAATTCCTTTTATGTAAGTCCAGTAGCTCAATGGTTATTCGCTCCTTTCAATGTCTTTCTCAGACTTTGGTACAGTGACAAAGCTACTTCCACCATCCTCAGAAACAATGAGGGCACAGAGTTTTCCGCCGAACACACACCCACAGTCGATGCAGATGTCTCCGCTTTTTGTTTTGTACGGTGTCCCTCGTGGAGTATGCCCAAACACGACAAGCTTTTCTCTGGGGCGGCCGTCTGTTAAGATCCATTCTCTTCCCCAAAGGAGATCATCTGCTGAGTTATCTTCCAGATTTGGATGGGTCAATCCGGCATGGCAAATAATCATCTCTCCAGCATCATAGCCAAGCGGAAGAGATTTGAACCATTCAATATCTTCGTCAATTCCGCATCCGTTTTGATCATAACTCAGCAGAGTGGTCCCTCCACCGTTGCGTTCCCACAACGGAGACAAGATACCACCATTATCAATGGCGAACTGTTCGTGATTTCCTCGCAGACAAACTACATTATCATATCCTGCCTGTTGCTGGAGTTTGCGTATCGCCCTCACTACTTCAAAACTGTAAGGTCCGCGATCTATGTAGTCACCAACAAAAACCAACGTGTCTGTGCTGCTTGTATATTCGACTTCTTTTAGAAGATCGACCATAGAATAATAACAGCCGTGAATATCTCCAACGACAATCAGGCGGCCTGCCATACGTTTTCCCCTTTCCTGTTTATAAAGACGTCTGCTCGCTTCTGAAATGAATAGGTTCCCCGGTTTTCTTATTGATGCCGTGGCCAACGACATGGACACTATCACCGCATCCCCAATCATCAGCAGCATCGTGGTGTTCCACAACGATCTGTACCTCTCCTTTAAAATCAGGAATCAGTGCGGTAGTCCACGGACGCTCTTTATGGTAATCAAAGTCTGGATTATATTGTAACACTTCATCCAGAAGGAGAACAGAGACAAGACCTGCGTCTGCACAAAACTCACCTATTTCTTCGTGTGTATTCATATCATACACTGTACAACCCCAGTCGCCATACAGAGTATCTCGTGTCAAATAATTTCGGATACCGATTGTCTCCATGTGTGATCCATAGTGGCATGCAGCCCAATCGTCTTTAGTAAGAGGTGTTGTCCCATGGTGATCAGCACGCATGATGTAACACGGATCAGTAATAATAATGTCTCCGTCAAATTCTTTTGCCATCAAATCCGGATAGCGACTTGTAAGATTGTCCATTTTTGTTCTCCTCTTCTTTCTATAATCCATTCCTGCTTGATATGCGGACAGGGATTTGCACCCTGTATGCCATTACAGGTTGTCTGGCTCCAATGTATTGATAGCCCATCAAGGCTGGCCTGTCGTTTGTAAGCGTCTACTATTGCCCGCCCCACGCGGGGCATTATGGGCTTTACCACCCGCTGTAGGATGTCTATTCCGCCACCGCATAGTTTTATCACAACACTATTGCTACACGTTAATAATATCAATTAAACAACTAATATTCATCGTCATCATCTTGCACTTCATTAAAGGCGTCATCGATAAGGTGTGTAACAATACACTTTTCACACTCATCTGCCTAACAAAACCCACATAGAGTATCTCTTGCGTCACACAGTTTTGCCAAATATTCTCTATCCATAAAGCTCCTTGTTTCCTACTCCATTGATAAAAGTTCTGTTTTATTACCACATCTCATGGTATTCCAGGCAGTGAAACAGTTCGATATCTGGCCTGTCCAAAGCATCCATTTCCAACTCTTTATCTGTGTACTCTGACCTATCGTTCACAGGCTCGTATTCTCCAATACCAACTCCCCAATCAGAGTCGATGCGAAGTCTAAAAACCTTTGGACTTTGGCATTTTGGGCATCTAACCATCATGCACCATCCTTCGGAGTAATCTTTACAGAAACATCAAACCCGCTTCGTATCGCTCGGCGAGCTTCATCATCCAGTGCTTTTCTAATTTCGTCGCTTCCGCTCCAGCCTCTGATAGAACCAGTAATTTTCCTGATTTCTCTATCAACTGTTTCTGATACTTTTTGGTCGAAAATGTCTTGAATCTTACCTTCGACATTGCCATCCATGGCTGAACGGAAATAACTGTCGGCAGTTTCCCTTACCATTTCTCGAATATCTTCACGAGATACTCCAGCGGCCTCAATTTTCTCTCTGATGGTCGCTCGGATAGCAAGGTTGTTAATCTCCTCCATGATGGCCTGTCTTACCATGTGGTTGATTTCCTGCTGTAAATTCATGTTACACCACCAATCGCATTCCATTTATCTATAAACTCGTCTAATTTAGAGAGCTCCTCTAACCGGTCTGCCACGTCTGCCAGCAATGTCTTAGGAACGATACACTCATCGCCCATCTTGCCATCTTTGGCATGGCGAGCATGATATCTAAGCTCCTGTATCAGCTCGTTGACTTGTTTTCTCATACAGGCTTCACCTCGCTGTGTAATACTTCTTTTCTATCATTGCGTCAATGCAGCCTTTATAGCAACCTCGATGCACCGTGCGGATACTTCCCTTATGCCATAACCACTTCCATATCGGCAGATAGCCTTTATGATGAAAATCATGTTCTCCATCTTCATCAAGCCACATCCAATGTGGGCATGGGACTTCGTTTAGAAATGATGGTAGGTACATAACTTTGATACGGGGATTCCGTATCTTGGCCTTCACCATTTCTAAAAAGCAATTACTGTAAAATTCGTTCTCTCTCATAAAACTAATCTTTTATCTCAGACCGAATCCGCATAAGAATCCTGCCAAGACGATTTTCACCTACTCCATCACATACACCCCAAACCCTATCTCCCCATGTGTTCCCTTCTATGAGTGTTGCATCTCCAGTTTCAATAAGGAGCCGAGCCAGATTTGGGTTCTGCATAAACTTTGCCTTACATATATCGTACATCACATCATCTTTAACATCTTCCCAATCATCACGCAGGTGTACATGTCGGCCAAGTCTCTTTGCATCAGATGGGTTTAGATTTAAGAATTCTTCTGAACGCTCTGGACATTTTGCTGATTGAAAGGCGGCCTCATTATTTCTAAATGATTGGCCAAGATATGTAACTGGTGCTGAATAGAAGTTGCTCAAGAAAAAATATTTACCTCTAAATTCCGCAATAGTATTATTCATGAAGTTCACCTTTCGTCCATATGCCAGTTACACCTTAATTAATACAGGCCCTCTCCGACCGCATATGCAACTTTGAGGCACGTTTCTATTGTTTCATCCGACATTCTGGCAATTTCTTGTTTAGAAAATGTATGAGACACGGCATAGAAAGGATCGTACCAATTTTCTGAGCAACCCATAATGTTTTTTCGCTTGGCATCAGTGTGGCTATCTATATAACCAAGCAATTCTTGTTTCTTTGTTATCGTTATCACTCCTATCTGTACAAAGTTACTTTTTCGTAAATATATCGCGGAATAAATCCTTTAGAAAGTTACTCCCGGTAGTCCGCTTATACACGAAACACATTAACAGAACAGTTCCGCATAAAATGGCAAGTGCAACGATTAACCCTTTCATAAAGTTAACCCTTCTTCCACTCATTGTGAAATATTAAGCATTGCATCCAGCTCAGCATCTGAGATAGCTGGGACTCTATCCCATACCGGAGTTGCTCTAACCATCTTCAAATACATCGTAATTTTTGTATTCAATTCTATTGCCATCTCAGATGAAAATATTTTCCCGTTTCTTAGACATTCTCTTGCTTTCTTACTCATTTCAACCAATTCATCGATCAAATCTTTGAGATCATTAGAAGAAGAATATCCATCGTAATCGCATCCAATTCCCCAAATCATTTGTAACCATTCATCAGCACAATCAGGTTCGCACATTCTACATCCAGAAGTTTTATCTATCCAATATTTCATTTAATAAATCACCGCCAGAATTGTGTATAAATATTTTTAATTTCTACTGTCTTTCCAAGACAACTTTTTCTTCCGTCCCATCATTATAACAGACATAAATTGTTGCATCTGGATTGTCTAAGTAGACACGGAACAAGTACAAAACATCATCATTATTCTGAGAGTCAACAAATATTTCATTCGAATCTATAATCCCTTTGTACCTTCCAGAAAAGAGAACGCGATACCCAATTTTGCATTTAAGTTTTTGCATTGTCATGGTTTCCCTCCGCATTTATTTCTTCTGGAGTTATGTTTTTATACTCTTCAAATGGTGTTTCATCCACCCTACATCTTAAAATATCCCGGAGAACAACATCACCGTATTTCAACCATTCTGTATATTCATATTGCGTCATGCCTAGGAAGTCTCGCAGTGAATTATTGGTTTCATGCGTGTGCCAATATTCAACATAAGAATCTATATCTTCAAGTTCTACATCTCCGAACAGATATTCCTTGATGAAATCTTGCTCAAACATCTATTCTCCGCCCCTTCTCTGCTTCCTTAATTCTTTATGCACTCAGAAGCACAACAACCAGAAGCAACATGGCTCCTAATCCCCAGCAAAGCGGAGGTATCCAATCACTCCAATGTCTCATTCATTTCCCTTTTTCTTCCATTTTTCCATCTCTCCATACAGATCGATGTTTGCCCACTTGAGCGCATGATGAAAGGAGTTGGCTAAGCCAACGTTGTCATGACAAGCCCATCGGTATGCCATATACATTAAAGCGATACTATGCTCATTTGGTTTCTTAATATACTTGCCGAGATGGAGCCAGAAAAGCTCTGACATGTCTCTATGCTTCCATCCAGAAAAATCTGTAACATCCTTGATTTCTATACTCTTTTCTTCTAGCCTTTTGTGCTCTCGCCTTTCGTAGCAGGAATCACAAAGCGGAATACTTCCGTAGCTACTATAGGTAACATACGTATTTTCACCACAGTCAGCACATTTCATAATGGTTACTCCTTCATGGGCATTTTTTTGAGCATGTCAGTTTTCGCCGTCAATGGTACTATCCTCTGGCGTGTAGTAGTCCACGAATGATTCTGGTTTTCGTATACACTGATTACACGGTGACTCATCTGGTTTTAGATATTCGTATTTGCATCCGGTACAATCGTTCATCATGTCACCTCATTCTCTTCCTCTGCGATAAACCTTTTCTCAAGTTCAAAAATACCTACCGGTTGTCCTTTATAGTACCCTTTAAAAGGGCGATCTATTTCCTTTTGAAGGATTTTTAACCTCTCCCAATATTGAGGGAGATGATTGTAAATATGCCGCAATTCCTTGAGATTCTTATTGCAGCAGCACCAACACGAAACTCTATCTAAGAGATCGTAGATATCCATGTATATTACGCCAGCATTGGCGACACGTTCAATCCAGTAAAACCCGTATTTATGGCAATATTCCAAACAGTCCGCTTCTGTCATTCCCCATTCTACAAGAGGGAGCACTTTCCCTTCCTGGCGGGCTTTCGTGAAGCGACTTGGTTCATCCGCCGCAATGCCAACATAGTCAACGACCGTGTCGCAAAGCGACTTCTTAAACTTCTGTATCGCGTTTATTTTGAATTTTGTTCCCCATCTGCATGGGCCTCCGCACCATCCATATCCGTAATGGAACCCGTCTTGACGTTTGTATTTTATTTTTCTTTCAAGCATCGAGTACATAAATGGTTCAGGTGGATGTAGTTCAACAAACGAGATCCCATGCTCCAGTAATAATTCACATACTTTGTCTCTGATTGCATAAATACAGTCAAATTCCATCCCAGTATTGTAAAATACTACGATGTCAAGCGGCCATTTTTTATCAATCAAGTTTAGCAGCATCGCAAGAGAGTCCTTGCCAAAGCTTACACTCGCTATATATTTCACACCGACCACAAACCAATCTGGCTGCGGTCAACGACTTAATCCTCCCGTGCTACTCACCATTTGGCTTTCACGCTGTAACAAGTAGTTTTACCTCAGACTTTACCAATCTTCTGAGAACCTGGTTTACCAGGATTGGTGTTACTCCTTCCATTTTTGTTCTAAGGGATAATCCTTTCTCCCTAAAGCTAAAAAAGCCATGTGCCTTAAAGCACATGGCTGACAATTACGTTTACACTTGATCATATTCTCACAGCTGATATATGCTTAACCACTGCACATTTCTCCAATCTATTTTTTGCCCACATTCACTGCAAAATTTATCCGTATGAGTATGCCAATCATTTGTTCCACCGCCTGTGATGACAAAGCCGCCGACCTCAAACCCACATTTGGGACATCCGAAATAATGGTGATGTGCGGCACCACTTTCGGCACGACATAAGATCGGTGGGAGGCCGTTATCTTTCTTGTACACGCTCAATTCCAACAGTTAACCTTCTTTCACAACATCCTTACAAACTAATATCGATGTCTGGAATCTCTGATACAACATCAGACCCATCCATGCGGCAATGAAGGTCCTTCTCTATGCGCTCCAAGAACTTGTCTCTTTTGATTAGATCTTTCGTTGATGGGTTCATAGCTTCTTCCAGGAATGAAGGCATCGCTTCATGCGGTATTTTGATGATGCCGCTCATCTAGGTTCCTCCTCTTGTTTTGTAGGGGTTAAATAGAAGAATTCGGTATGACTCCCTACATCAAACACAGTTGTACCCTCCCTTACCCAATAACGGATATAAGGTATCTTATAAGATTTATCTTCACAAAAGCAGGAGATCTCTCTGATGGCAGCGTCATCAAGTTCTTCTTGGGTCATTCCGGTCCCATCAATTGATCCGAACCGGAGACGCTCCCCAGAAGAGTTTTCAAACTCCAGAGAGAATATTTTGATTGACATCGATATGCGCCTCCTACTCCAAATACGCTAATTCCTGGCAGATATCAGCGGGGATATTATCCTCCCAAACAAAAGAATTTTTCAGTACATAATTATTGTAGCTGGCTGCCGTCTTATTGGCCCGCATCTTTGCCTGTTGGGCCCAATTCTGTTGCTCTTCGCTGTCGCTGTCCCGATATTGCTCGTAGACCATGCGGTCTGATTCATAAGACGCAATCATACTTCGACAGGAATCCTCGACTTCTTTCTTTGTCTCATAGCGAGTGGCATCATCCACCTTCTGCACGGTGCTTGACCAAGTGTTGGTAATAAAAACGCGAATTGGCGCCGCAATTACAAAAACAGCAATGGTCAATACAACCACTGCCACAATCCACTTGTTTTTCATCGTGTATTATCCTCCACAAGAAGAGTGGGTGTCTCCAATTCGAAAGGAACATCAGAATACAGGTACTGTCCAGTCCATTCGTAATAATTACCGTCTGGCGTAAAGAAGAAAATACCATTGTCGTTTTCTCCATATGACCCATCTACATCGGACAACCACCGATTCCGGTTTCCACTTCCTTCATAGTATTCACTGTCTGGTGTAAGGAAGCTATTTAAGCTGGATACTTTCCCATCTACCACATAGCGACCTACGATGCCGACTCCTTCCGCAATGAGGACAATGTACCCCAAAGGTTTTTCGATCTCGCAGATAAGAGTGTTTGCTTTCTCTCGCTGTCCGTTTACCCAGTAAGAACGGCGAATCAGATTATATCGCTCCAGAGAATAATCAATGTCTGTTGGTGTAGGCTGATTTTCTTGTAATGTATTGGCTGCCTCTTTTGTGCTCTGAATGTCTTCCCAACTTCCGGAGGGCTCTTTACACGCAGTCAACGGTAAAAGCATAATCATCGCCAGCGTCATACAGGCAATTTTTGTTTTCATATTTGTTTCCTTTCATGCAGTAATTTTAGTTTGCCAACCATTGGACAAAGCACCATCCTCGTATAAGACCTGGCAGTAGTGGTGATCCGATATTTTACTACGGACAACCTTGCCAGACAGTTTTAAAAAGTCCGGAATAGTAGCCATACGGGATTCCTCTACCAGGAAACAGGACCTTTTTAGAGTAACCCGCATATTGAATCCCATATTGATGTCGGTCTGACATCCATGGAAGAACGGGGATGGAAGGCGTTTACCAGTGATATCTTCAAAGCTGACATAAAGTTCCGGCTCATGCTGAAGTTCGTTGATTTTGACATGCCGGCACCCAATGCTTTCCAATTTCCGCAGCGCAGCGTATAGCTCCTTCTTGCTGTCGATACACCCTTTGCACAGATTGAGGGAAACGCGAACCTTATCATTAAAGGATTCCAGAATCTTTTCAAGCAGAGCAATCCTATCAAAACGATTTGTTGCGTGAAGGAGATCGTTGTTTTTGGCAGAATTGTAATGTTGTACAGATACATTCAGGCCCGTGATTCTACAAGCCACATCTGTAAATATATCGTAGTTCTCCACGATGGAGTGCGGAAGTGAGGTGGTAACATAAATATTTTTGTGCGGGCAGGAATCCTTTACCCCATCGACAAAGCGCTTAATCGCGTTGATATCCAGAAAAGGTTCACCACCCAAAACGAGAATATCCTGCCGGCCGCTATCTATGGCCTGCCGAATCATTCTGTCGACATTCTGCGGGAGAGGCGGTAAACCATTTCTCTCAATGCAGAAAGGACAGCGGTTGTCACAGGCTTTCGTAAATCTGACATCCAAGGAGTCCTTGTAGACGCCGTCGCAGCTGTTTTTTGCCATAAACATTCTTAGTGACACCTCCACCCATGACAGCCCCATCCATGGCACCCACAGGAGCGGGCCATTTTGCGTGCAACGTATGTTAGAAAATGCCGGAACATATCAATACCCTCCTTTCAGAATAAAAAAATGTCCCGAGGATCACCTCGGGACATTACTTGGAAATGTCTTAACATTCCCAATTTTTAATTTGTATCTGGCATGCCTGCATGGCAGATAAAGCATTGGCATGGCTGACTGGTGTCACACCAGCACAACATGACGCATCCACAAAAACGGGAACCTCTGGAAGAAAAGCCTTTACTAGAAGTGCATTGGAAATCACACAGATATCCGTACATACACCAACCAGCTCAATTTCTTTGATCTCATTGCTTTGATCAATTTCTTTAAGCCGTTCTGCCAACTCCACTGAACCGAAAGTTGGCTTATAGAAATCAAACACATCCGACTGATCCTTTTTATTTTTGCGTGCTGTTTGAATTGCCGGATTGAGTTCCCACCCTTGTGTACCTTCAATACAGTGTAAAACAGGAAGGTTTTTACCCTCCTGCGTGGAGAGATAGCCCTCGTAGTGTGTGTCAAAAGTAAAGATGACCGTCCCATCAAAGTCACGGATTTTGTCAGCTACATTGGGAACAATATTCTGTGCCTCCACAGTACCCAGTACGCCGGACACAAAATCATTCTGCATATCTACCACGATAAGAACCTTCATATACATCCCCCTAACATGGCATTTTCGTATATTTTATCATTTAATACCACAAATGCCAAGCGTATTTAGAAAACAGCTCCATAGCACGCTTGTAGTTTCGCTGCATCTCCTCCGAAACAGATTTCATACTTTCCAGAATATCATAATCTGATATTTCGGATAATGGTTTACCAACCACTCTTTCCCAAACAACGTCCTCATCGCAGTTTTCAAAGCAGAAGATCATCTCATCTAAAATCCGCTGCGTTTCTTCTTCCGTGTGAGCTTTCCCAGGATGATCTGGGTCTGGAAGCAGTGCAATCGTTTTGCTGCGGAACTCACGAAGAAGCACAGGCATCAAAGATATGAAGTTAAATCCAAGCTCGAATACGTCCGTACTATCATACCCACGCCAAGCTCTTTGCCAAGCGTAACGGATCTCCCATATCATTTCTCGGAGACGAAACCACATGCGGAACCCCTTAATAAGATTCCTAGTTGAATGTAATGCATGGTATGCCATTCAGCGCCTCCTAGATTAAATCATCCACCTGTGGAAGATCCTGTACAAGATCAGAAATGCTCGGCGCAAACCAACGCCACCTGTTTCCTTGATGTATAGGTCCATACCCTTCATCCTCTATCATATAGACATAATTGGAACTAACGTGATCCACCGTCATGATCTGACCGAGCCAACGATCCATTTGACCAGAAGGATTTTGGTGGCATCCAGTTACCCATTTGTCTACAATCTTAACCTTGCATCCTGGGTATAGTTTGATTAACTCTACCATAGCTAATCACTCTCTTTCTTTTGCGTCATTAAACGTTGTCTCCCGATGCTAAATAAAATCATCAACAGTAGGAAGTTGGCCGCCTATTTCGCAGATAGTCAGGAAATCACAATATGGTGTTCCAGCTTTCCAAGCAGAAGACCCTTCCTTGAATCCAGAAATAAACCCATTGTACATACTGAGTCCCCACCAATGGCCTGGGCTATAACTGTCATGCTTTGCATAAATCGGGATGCCCTCCTGCTGGCAAAGCTCAATCACAGCTGCATCTTCTTCAGAGCTTTCGCATCGGACTACGCCATCTTTTTCAAAAAACTCCAATATGGTCATAGAACTCCTGCCTTTCTAAATCAGATCGTCTATGCAAACATTGACGATATTGCATTTATAAGGGGTGTAGTAAGGGAAATCCTTAATGTCGACCACTACGCGTCCTCTTTCGCGCATATCAACGCACTCTCTATATGCGTTGATGTGACCACACATGCTAGTGGATATGTATCTCCAAAAACCGCCTTCCTCGTAAACATCAACGCTGCCGAAAGATTCACCCATTACACTACTCAACCAATCTACAAATTCCTGAGCTGTGTCACGGTCAACGGCATCAACCCATATTCTCTGGTCATCAAAATATGTAATCAGCTCATTTCTCAACATACCTATGCCCTCATCTTATGGAAGAACCCATGCTGCATTTTACAACAAGCGTAACTTCCGTTCCTTCAGGGATCATACGGCGCAAGGAATTAGATAGCTGATCAGCATGGTATGGGCCGGCGAACTGAAATTCAAATGCCTGCATAGCAAAAGCCGCAGGAGTTCCTGTTGGTTCAATATCAGGATCATCGGATCTCCGCGTCGCTGGTTCATGGAACCTGTCCTCATCACAATGCTGCTGGCCATTCCAGAACACATAAAACTGCTCCCGCTCTACTTGTTTCATCTTGCTTCCAGCAGAAAAGATGTCGGAAAGTGAACAATCAGAAAGAGCATTTCGCAATGTAGTATCGCTGACACCAAAAGCTTTTGCCAGTATTGTCCTTGTAATATTGTACTTTTCGTGTAGATAACGGACATACTGCTCCTTCAGATCATTTGGCATACTACGAAATGTTTCCCACTTCATAGGGGAGCCGAGCTGATAAGTTGTCACCTCTCCATTCCTCCTTTTCCACTGGGCCTCCGTCATATGATCTGAAGGCAACGATACATGTTTTGTTTTACTTCCACGTCTACGGTGAAAAGCTCCTCTTCCGGCAGCTTTCTTTTCCCGCATGTCGGAGAAAAATACTCCTTTTACATTCTCCTGATATGTATACATAGCATTTAAGTTTCTAAGACATGGTTTTTGTAACAAAATCCTGTGCGATATGCAGATTTCATGTGGTAGATCCTTCTTTCATTGTAAAAATAATGGTCCGAGTGGTGGGACTCGAACCCACAACCCCATGGTCCCAAACCATGTGCGCTAACCAATTGCGCTACACCCGGATTTTAATCCATACTATAATCCAGCAGACTTAAACAGCTCAAGCAACATAGTTCCAGCTAAAGCTGACTGTTTTTGTTCCTGTTCTCTCATTCGATTAATTTTTAAAATCTTTTGTTCACAATAATCTTTAACGATAACCATTTCATCATAAGTTAATTCATCAACGCGCTTTTTCATGAAAGCAATCATCTCTGCATTAGCCATAAATATATTACCTTTCATAAATTATTTTGGAGTGGCATACCGGATTCGAACCGGCACCCTAGGCTTGGAAGGCCGATATGCTAGCCGTTAAACACCAATGCCACATTTTTTATATTAAATCATCAATATTTGCTACATCATTTTCTATATGAATTTCAAAGTCTTCTTCGGACCATGTAAATATGGACCCTTTCAAATAAATCAATTTGCCATCTATGCTAGATATGATATGAGGGTTATCATTATATGTCTGTTCCCATGACATTTCACCAATTCCAATATCAGGAACTATTCCATCTCGAACATAAGCATATGGAACAAGATTTACACTATCACCTATTTGGAACATAATTCCCCTCCTTTAATTTATTAATTATAATAAGCTGTGCGAGAATCAAGCTCGCGCTACCTCCGTAAAAGGGAAGTGTCTTAACCACTTGACTAACAGGCCATAATTTACATGAGCGGGTGAGGATTTCCACCTCACATACAGGGACGCGAGTGCTTCCCGTTGCCCTGCCCTACTTATTTTTTCGGCGCGTCTACTGACATGCACTACTCGCTAAAATAGCAGGTAATACACACCCACTTCCGTGTCTATTTTGCCACCGCATAAATATACTCCCCCTTATAATTTATTTTTGGAGCTGATAGAGGGACTCGAACCCTCGACCTGCGGATTACAAAGCCGCTGCTCTTCCAACTGAGCTATATCAGCATATTGGTGACGGTGAAGGGATTCGAACCCTCGGCCAATAGCTTAAAAGGCTACTGCTCTACCAACTGAGCTACACCGTCTGATGTGGCGGGGATGGTAGGATTCGAACCCACGGGCAACTACGTCACTAACGGTTTTCAAAACCGCCGCCATAAACCTCTCGGCCACATCCCCATAAAACGGCCAGGGCTAGGATTGTATTGCCCTTGGCCAATCATTCTTATCTTCCAAGCTCCAACACATATACTTTCCATTGCAAAGACAAATCATCGGTATCAACTTGTGCAAATCGGCTTTGAACATCAATTTTTGCATCGGGTAAGTCGCAAACGTCTTGGTATGCTCGTCTGGCACACTCAGCAATGTAGGTATCTGCATCTATTTCACTATCAAAGAAAGTTGCTCCAACGATTCCGGAATCACTATTCGCATGCGTTGCAATATATTTTTCCAAGTGCGCCACCTCCTTACCAGATCCGGACAAACCCAGCTGCCGGGGTTCGAGCTACGCCAATGTAACCGAATTCAGAATAAATCGGCTCATCGCAGTTATACACGTAAGCAAACACCCCTTCACCAGGAGTTTGAAGACTCTCGCGGTCATTTTCCCACTCTTCCCGACTATCTCCCACAAAGAGAAAACTGTCTAGGACACCAAACTCTGTATAACTGCGTATGACCAGATATACAAGCGCATCGTGCTTCTCCTCAAAACTATGTACACGGTCGAGATCCTCTCCATCCATCCAGTAAAAAGCGCCAAAGGGAGGCTCACTGCGGTTAACCTTGCCATCTTGCTCAAATTGAAGGATCGTCCGAGGAAAGACATGAAGCATACGCATCCGAGCTATCGCTTCTTCTCGCTTTTCTATTTTGCTTATGTTCATATTCAGCGGCTCCTTTCTATAACAATCATGTATGAAAAGGAAATACAAGCCGTATGTTAAGTATCATGTTCCACATCAACGGTAATAGCCCATATAATATTGACAACACCGATTAGTATCGCTCCAGTCAATCCGATGTGATACATCATGCCCAAAATAATCAATTCAGATGACATACTAATTACGCGGATCACAGAGCAGATTGTTTTTCTTTTATTCCTCACAAAACTTCTCCTATTAAGAAATAGTCTCAGACCCTCTTATAAATTAACATGGGGCTCTTATCTAAGCCCGTATCTACTTGCCATATTTCACCACTACTCGTTGACTTATACCAATCATGGCAACTATCGAGGGCCAGCAATGCGTCTTTATAAGACAAAAAATATCCTGTTACAGCCGTGGAAAACTCATTCACCGTGTTGATAATATAAAAAATATGCATGTTTCTCTCCCCATGTGCTTGGTTTTCTGCTACTCACAATCCTTGAAAGCATGTGGCATTTGCTTGATATATGGCACATGCTTGAAAGCGTGAGACAGGAGCGGAGTCTTCTCTGCGCCTGATGGTCTCACTCTCCCTCTCTTTACAACCTTCAGGTTGTAAAGAGAGTTCTTTTTTTGTGACAAATTTGTTCGGTTGCCTCGGCTAACCGCGCCGATGAGTAAATTCGGCCATCTTCATTGTGAGTTGTTTAGAGAAATTCTTTGTAAATAATAGAATTGCCAAGTAATTCTGCCCGCATCTCCCTGATCCCGCGGCGACGTGCTGCGTTCCCGGCTCGTTTCCTAGCACTTCCGTCATACAGAGAAAATCTGTCGAGACTCCCTTATTTTCTCCTTCCTTTGTCCGGGAAACTTTCCCGAAGATGTTCGGTCCCTGCTCATACCTGGGTCCTTCCGATCCAGCTTCTCTAATTAAACTTTGCAACTTTTGCCAACTGACATCTGGACTCTTCGGCTATTTCGCTGTCGAATCTTTACTCCCGGCTTTGCCTGGGAGTTTTGCTATTTCGATTTAATCGAAGTCGCAAATATACCAATTCTATTCTATTTCGTTTTTACGATTCCCCGTTCTATGCAGTAAGATCCTCCCTAATACACTCTTTTACATTCACGCCAAACCTATCTCCATAGCTAGACAAGATAGCATCCACCCACGCTGGCTCAATTGAGTGATAGTAGGATATATATCCGCTAAGCTGATATAACTCCTGTATGGGCGTTGGGATTTGCTCTTTTCGGTCTGATAGATAATTGAAAATCCAAGAGCGGAAAGCCTTTTTCTTCTCATGGCCAATAGCAATATGGTTGTCCTTGTTGAGTTTGACCCCAAGAATATAATTCTTTCCAGCACGTGAATTGTACCGTGTTTTCTCTGGCTTCAAGCGGAACGGAGCCTGGAACTCCTCCAAAATGCTGTCTATGTATCGCACGATCTTATGGTAGTCAAAGTCATACTGAGAAGATATATGAATATCATCAGCATACCTTGTGTAAACATATCGATTTTTCTCATAGTCCCGAAGAGTATTAAACAGTTTATAATCGATTGGGACCATCATAACATTGGTGATGAGAGGACTAATTGGAGTCCCTTGCGGGAGTCCGCCGTTTAGGAAACAAAGGTTTAATGCCTTTGCCAGTGCCGATTTCCCAGCATCATATTGACACACCTTGCTGAAAGGCCAAATTTGGGAAAGCATTCTCATTACGAATTCTGGTGTTGTGCTTCCGAAAAAATTGGAAAAGTCTGTGTGCAGGAACCAATGTGAGTTGTTTTGCTGATGTTTCCTGGCCGCATCAACGGGGCAGCGACCTTTAACATAAGCAAATGCGCTTGTATGGTGAAGAGCATGGAAATCGGTTTCTAAAATTGTTTTCAATGTGCGTTGCGCCAACATTAACTCAGATTTTGGGGCATCTATCGGACGCTTCCCCCCATTCTTTTTGGGCATTTCCCAATGTTCATACAAATCCCATCGGTTAGCCTCATAAAGATTTGAAAACCGTTCTGTAAAATCTTCCAGCTTTTTAATCGCTTCTGTAACATCAAATTTTCGGCTAAGTTCGTAAGGAGCCCATCGCACAAACACAGTTCGTGTAGCTCCTTTGTCAATAACAGGTCTCCATCCTCGATTTGGCTCAGCAAACGGATCTCCGTCACCAAACATAAGGTCATCCACACTGACTTGATGATAGCGTGGCATCTGCGGTGTAACGAGATAAGGCATTTGTTCCTCCTTTCTGCCGTCTTCGTGATGTTCTCAATTGATTTTCTTTTCTGAAGAGTTCAGGCGGGATCCGTCGCGAGCTTGGGCCGCCACCAAATTCTCGGGTCATTTTGAGGTGCGTTACTATTTTTCTTCAGACTTTTCTGGCATTTGCTTGCCTTCCTGATTTGCGATGACTGTTTCGAAATGAGCCCGACACCTCCTCTGGGCGCCCTCGTCGGCCGCCCGCGAGAGGCTTTTCTTCCCTCGAATCTTTACTCTCGGCTTTGCCTGGGAGTCGGTATTGTAAGTACCGTATACAACATCACGATAAAATTACACTTTCATTGTTCAGAAAAGATGACTTGAGGCATACCCATACGGCACTCAAGCCATCTTTCAATTGGAGAGTTAGTACGTAGACAGCGCCATCGCTCCGACGTCTAAGAGCGTAGTGCTCTTCTTGTTCTCTCCTTTGGACTTAACAAAATTCATCCAGTTGCTTACCGCCAAACTACAGATGGCGAACACGGAGGTGCAAACGGACAACATCACGTTGCATGCCGTGTGAGGCGTCAGTTCCTTTGCCTCCTCATCGGTAAAGTTCATAGTTTTGAGGAATCGCTTTACTTCTCTTGGATCCTTCCAATTTACCAGAAAATGCTGGGAATCTGTCAGGCCCAGACGTACATCCGAGAGGACGTTAATCTGAGGATTATACTGCTGAGCAGTAGCAATGGCCTTGCGGACATCAATACTGTCTACACAAAGGAACACATTCCCGGATAAAGGCTGATCTACATACTTTCCGTTTACAACGTGAATGTTGTCTGCAATCTCAGAGTTTATACTCACGAGGATATCTCGGAGAGCATCGACCTTGGGCTTTCCGATATCCTCCTCGCGGAACATCTGGTTTGCGATGTTGTGGCTCTCCACAATGTCATCGTCATAGAGGACAAAGTCAGTAATGCCACAGTGAGCAAGGATAAAGGCGATTGTACTACCAACCGCCCCGCATCCAATGATATGAACAGCGCCATTTACCATGGAAGGATGGAAGAATCCATCCATCTTAATGAGATTCATTGGTCACATGCCTCCCCTCAACTCATGCCATGCCCCATTTTCGTCATACCATCCGTATGGATAGGTCTCATCGGCGTAGCCATCATCCGCCCACTTTTTCTGTGAGAAGTTCTTTTTCTCCTCATGATGCTTGCCATTGCCTTTCCCTCCATTCTTCCCAGCCGATTTTCCATGACTGGATCCTTTCTGTTGAGGAGCATAGTTGGCTGAAGGATAGTTGTAATTGTAAGCACCACCCGTATACGCAGGCGTAACGGTAATCTGCCGCTCCTTAACCATCTTTTTGGAATCCTCCAAGAAGGCTACTAGATCCACTCCATCGTCCGCAATGATGACGTCGCAGTCATTTGTCTCGTACATGACGCCATATTTGGCATCGTAGAGCCGGACAAAGAGATCCAACCGTTTATTCATGATGAAAAAGAGATAGAACTTGTCTCCATTCAGCATGTTGATAATATCCCGCTGCAGATCATCGTCAGTTCCGGATGAAAACACAGTCATATTGACATGGCTATGACCATGGAAACGAAGATTCTTGAAATCTTCATCACTGAAAGAACGATTCCACTCGTCCTGAGCAGCTTCATCCGTGTTAATATTGCTTCCGGTTACAACCTGGGGATAGACAAAGATGTCTTCAATGGTGAAAACATTGTCCTGTTCAGGGTCTCTCTTACAAATGCCATGCCAGCCAATCTCCGTGGAAAAGCTTTTGAGCAATGTCACCATTTTTGCGTATGCTCCTGGCTTGATACGGATCTCTACACG
>UMKW01044471.1_pt1 | contig 20495 bp, 14 predicted proteins | sample 1966391 | NCBI WGS metagenome assembly UMKW01 (sample SAMEA4836183, study PRJEB28245) | human gut metagenome | biome: gut microbiome; material: fecal sample | place: Denmark | collected 2008
GAAATCGGCAATATCGAAGCCCACAATGAGCGAACCAAAGAGAAATATGCCAGCAATCCCGATGTAGACGCCAACCGGAGCAAGTACAATTTCCACCTCATTCAGCCCAGCCGGAAATACCGGGCGGAGGCAGAGCAGCAAATCTCAGCCGCCGAATGCCGAACCCGAAAGGACAGCGTCCGGGTGGTGGAGGCGCTGGTCACGGCCAGCCCGGAGTTCTTCAAGGGTAAGAAACGGTCGGACATCAGGGCTTTTTTTGAAGAAGCCCTTACCTTCATTGAGAGTCATCAATCCAAAGATACAATCATATCTGCCGTAGTGCATATGGACGAGAAAACGCCCCATATGCACCTTTCTTTTGTTCCACTGACCGAGGACCAGCGGCTCAGCGCTAAGGATATTGTCGGTAACAAGAAAAAGCTGACCTGGTGGCAGGATGAATTTTGGAAGTACATGGTCAAAAAGTACCCGGACTTGGAGCGTGGCGAGAGCGCCAGCCAGACGGGGCGTGACCACATCCCGCCCAGAGTATTCAAGGAAATGACCCGACTGACCAAGCAGAAAGAGAAGCTGGAGGGACTTCTGGCTGGAATCAGTCCCTTTAATGCCAAAAGCAAGGCTGAGGAAATCGGTAAGCTGCTGGATGGCTATATCCCTGCCGTGGAGAAGATGCAAACGCTGCTGACCAAGTACAACGTGACGTTTACCCAAACTGTGGCTGAAAACAAGCGGCTGAAAAAGAAAAACAGCCAGTTGGCAGAATCGCTGGAAGCGGCGCAGGAGAAGAGCGTGCTGAAAAAGTTGCAGGACAGCCAGCTCCGCAGGGATTATGAAGCGGCGATCAGCACATTGGAGCGGATTCCGCCGGAAGTGCTGGATTGGTACACTCGGGGCGATCACGCAAGAAAGGAGCGGCCTATTGAAGAAGTATTATGATAACGCAAAGGATAATGCGGCATTTGACCGCTGTATTGATGTGATGGCAAAGCTGATACAACGATATGGGCCGCAGGTGCTGAAGCAGCAGGAGAAGAAAGCCTGCGAGGAAGAAATACCGCAGCAATATTTTGAGAAAGCTGCGTAAGAAAATATGAATTTACACGTTGCGTATTTGTTGGCGGCATGCTATAATAAATACGCAACGTGTATTTTTTTGTTTATGGAGAAAAGATAAATGGATTGCAGAAACAAAATCAGGGAACTGCGGGAAAGCACCGGCATGAACCGCAAAGAGTTCTGTAAATATTTCCAGATTCCATACCGTACTGTCACGGAATGGGAGCTGGATAACCGTCATGCCCCGGAGTATGTGCTTCGGCTTTTGGAATATTATATCCGCAACGAGGGCTTGATGAAGAAGCCAATATCGGGCGAATGTCCGGCTGAACTTGCCGGGGAGAGGGGGGACAGCCATGAAGAAGAAACGGACTAAGTGTTATCTGTATACGAGAGTGTCCACCTCTATGCAGGTGGATGGCTACAGCCTGGATGCCCAGCGGGACAAACTGCGAAAGTATGCGGAATATGAGGACATGGCTGTTGTTGGGGAATACTCCGATGAAGGGTTTTCTGGAAAGAATATACAGGGACGCTTGGAGTTTCAGCGGATGCTGAACAACATTCAGGAAGGAAAAGACGGCGTTAATTATGTGCTGGTGTTCAAGCTGTCTCGTTTCGGCAGAAATGCCGCCGATGTGCTGAACTCCTTGCAGTTGATGCAGGATTTTGGTGTCAATCTGATCTGCGTGGAAGATGGAATTGACAGCTCCAAGGATTCCGGCAAGCTGATGATCTCTGTCCTCTCTGCTGTTGCGGAGATTGAGCGTGAAAACATTCGGACACAGACCATGGCGGGGCGTGAGCAGAAAGCCCGTGAGGGCAAATGGAACGGCGGCTTTGCGCCCTATGGATACCGGCTGGGAAACGGACAATTACTGATTGCCGAGGACGAAGCGGAAGTGATCCGTGTGATTTATGACCGTTATATTCACACCAACGATGGCGTTGCCGGTGTGGCAAAGTATCTGAACAGCCACGGTTATGTGAAGAAGCTCCGCCAGAACAACACCATTCCGGGCTTTTCCAGAGATTTTGTGAAAGATGTGCTGGATAATCCTGTTTATACCGGCAAGATCGCATACGGCAGACGCAGGACGGAAAAGAAGCTGGGAACACGGAATGAGATGCACGTGGTGGAACAGTCGGAATTTCCTGTTTATGAGGGACAGCACGAAGCGATTATCTCCGAGGAAGATTGGAACCTTGCGCAAGAGAAACGGAGGGCAAATTCCTACCGGCGGGAAAAGGTCAATGATCCGGATCATGCCCATATCCTGTCCGGAATTCTGAAATGCCCCTGCTGCGGCAAAAGCCTGTATGGGAATATTGCCAAAGCACACAGCAAGGACAAAAAGACCCGGTATTACTACTACTGCAAGAACACAGTCACCCCGACAGGTCATGAGTGCACCTTCCGAATCAATATTGAGCAGACGGAAATGAATCAGATGGTGGCGAATATCATCTCCGCCATGGTCAAAGACCCTCGTTTCTCTGAAGCCATCAAAGAGAAGATTGGCACCGCTGTTGATACGGCAGATATGGAAAAGCAGTTGGAGGCGTTGCAGACACAGCTCCGGCAGGCGTTGGGAACAAAATCTCGCTTGGAGCGGCAGATGGATACCCTGGATGTGACTGACCCATATTATGACCGAAAAATTTTGGATTTACAGCGCCGTTACGATGAACAGTATGGTAAAATAGAAGATATTGAGATTCAGATTGAGGAAGTCCAGAGCCAGATCAGAAGCATCCGGCAGGAAAAGATTTCCGGGGATAACATTTACCAGCTCTTGCTGGCCTTTGATGAGGTCTACCATTCCGCAACAGAAGTGGAACAGAAAGAGTTCATGAAAGCATTCATTGAGCGGATTGAGCTGTTCCCGGAAAAGCGGAAGGACGGCTGCTGGATCAAGAATATTGTCTTCAATTTCCCCGTTCCTGTGAACGGCGAGGAAGTGAAAGAATTGCCCTTGGAAAATGAAACAATGCTCGAGGCGGTATGTTTATTGTCCAAACTTAATGCGAAGCAACATATCGAGATAAACTTGGATATGGACGAGCTGGATTTGACCGATGCGGAGAAGAAAGCGACCTACCAGGAAATCAAGGATTATGTACTGGAGCACAGCGGCTTGAAGGTCAGCAGCTTATATATCGCACAGGTGAAACAGCAGTGCGGTATCATCGAGCGTGAGAACTATAATAAGCCGAAGTTTGAGGATACTAAACAGCCTCAATGCCCGTCGGATAAGGAGAAAGCAATCAAGGAGGCACTCCGGTACTTCGGGATGATTTGAGGAAAACAGACAAAGAAACAATGTGAGCCATGAACAATCGGTATGGTAAATCATACACCCACAAGCTATCACAATGATGGCTTGTGGGTGTCTTTTTGCTTTTAGGTATAGCTTTCCTCCACTTTCTGTGGTAGTTTGTGTTGCTACGGGAGGTGAACACAGTGAGAGCACTGACGAAAGAAGGTTACTGTAATTTCCATTTTGCGCAAAGGCTGACCGAAGAATTGAATATATGTGACGAAGGGCGTTCTGCGCTGACCGATTAGGTCAGGCGGAACGCCCTTTAATTATTCTCTGCGATTAAAACAAGTCCAAACATGAAAACTTAGTCGTATATCAAGGTTTCCTCTACACTTTAGGTACATAGAAAAAGGAGGAAACTGTTATGAACGAAAACACAGGAAAACTCTATGGATACATCCGTGTATCCACAAAGGAACAGAACGAAGACCGCCAGCGGCTGGCCATGCATGAGTTCGGTATTGCAGACCGAGACCTTTATATGGATAAGCAGTCCGGCAAAGACTTCGAGCGCCCCAACTATAAGCGCCTTATCAGAAAACTAAAACCGGGCGACACTCTTGTCATCAAGAGCATCGACCGGTTGGGCCGCAACTATGAGGAAATTTTGGAGCAATGGCGCATCATCACCAGAGAGAAGAAAGCAGCCATTGTGGTACTGGATATGCCGCTTCTGGACACACGGCAGGGGCGAGATCTTACCGGAACTCTGATTGCAGATATTGTTCTTCAACTTCTGAGTTATGTAGCGCAGACGGAGCGTGAGTTTATCCACCAGCGGCAGGCGGAAGGGATCGCTGCCGCAAAAGCGCGCGGAGTTCACATGGGTAGGGTCCCAATGGAAATACCGGAAGAGTTCGCTCCCGTATACGCCCAATGGAAGCGCGGCGAGGTTTCTGGCAGAGGCGCAGCCAGGATGCTCGGGGTGGCACAACACACATTTACTAAGTGGGCCAGCGCACAGGTCTGAAAATTTGAGCAGAAAAGTACACCTTCATACTCTCACTGTGGAGACCTTGATTTACGCCTTACTTAGACAATTTCGCAACTGTAATTATACATAATCGCAATTGAAAAAGCAATAGAAGGACGAGCATTAAGGTGTACCTTTTTGCTCAAACGAATGTAGCTTGCAGCCGCGCAAGTGGGGCAGTTAAAGATGTTGGAGGTGTGCTTTTATGAGTACGGCGCAGCTGTTGTCGCTGGTGGAATACATAGCCTACAAGGCTGGATGTGAGTATATCAGTGACTTACATACATTAGATGAAGTGAAGAAAAGAAAGGCATACCGGGCTGTTGAGAAGGTGATGCCTGAAATGTACCCACTGATGCAATGGAATGATGCACTGCAATATGTGGCCAAGGCCGAGCCTGAGCAGACTGCGGAGGATGCGAAAATGGTTCTGATGTCAATGCTCTGCAGCTGACAGTGCTTGAGGTCAGAGAAAGCAATCTCTTTTTATGAGATCAAACATATTGAACGCGCAAAGGGCGTCCTTTGCCATGCTCTATGCAAAATAGAGCATGATAAGCCTTTCAACGCCCTTTAAGTGTTCGGATATAGGGAGATTGTATAAAAGGAGTTTTATATAAATACATTTTCATAAGGAGGATGATTATGAAGAAAAAGGTACTTTCGCTGCTTGTCACCTTTGCAATGGTGCTCGGCATGTTCCCGGCTACAGCCCTTGCTGCTGACTTTAATGTCACAGCTGATGGCAATGACCTGAACGATGCGGAGAGTAATGACTATTATACCTTTGATGAAGTTCTGACATATGCAACTGCTGAAGACACAATCATCATCAAGGAAGACATTACCGCGGACACCGCCTTTACTGTTACCGACACCACCATCGACCTCGGTGGTAATACGCTGAAGATCGGTGCCGGCGGAAATTACTTCAAGGGAGATGTAACCGTCAAGAATGGTACCATCGACATTAGTGGTGTGACTGCGAATGGTGACTGCATCATGGGTATCGGCGACCGTTCTGCAGATGCAACTCTGACGCTTAGCGACGTGGACCTGATTGGTACTGATTATAGCTCTGCTTTTGCGGTGCTTATGGTCTATGGCAACGGCACTTTGAATGTCACCGGTGGCGAGTGGACACTTACTGGTGAGAAGGGCTCTGCTGGCGGCGTTATTAAAAATGAGAACGGCGCAGGAGATTCCGGCAGTGTGAATATCACCGGCACTACCATGATGTTCGATGATGTCACCCGTGGCATTGCTGGCGCAACGGTTGTTTTGGATGATGTCGATTTGACCATCACCGGCGGCGACAACGGCATCAATGGCTCTAAGCTGACCGTGAAGAACGGCTCTGAAATCACCATCACCGGCGGTACTGGCCGTGCGTTGACCGTGACTGATTATGATGTCACCGTTGAGAATTCTACTTTGAATTTCTCTGGCAATGAGGAGGCAGACATCCGTTTCAAGAGTAGCAATACGCTGACTATTGACACTAATTCTACTCTGAGCGACTGCTCGGTTATCGCGGACTCTGCGGCCACCGCGGCTAAGGTCAACGACACCATCGTGACCGGTACTGAAACCGCACCTCAGTCTGTTTCCGTGGCTGATGGTGAGACCACTATCAAGACAGCACCCAAGGGCAATGTGCCAACTGGCTACACAACGGAAACAAAAATCTGGGGTGAAACATGGAGTAACGCACAGGAGAGCTATGTCATCAAGATTTACTCTGGTGATACTCTGATGGGCACCACCACGTTGAATCCTGACGTCTACACCGCTTTTGACGGTGATGTGAGTGTGACCTGGCACATTTCCTTCGATCCCAGCACCGATACAGATGAATATTGGATCCAGGAATGGACTGTGGCTCCCAGTCTGATCATGCAGCCTGACAAGGTTGTCCTGTGCGTCGATGGTGTTGACGTCAGCGAGGGTGAGATTCAGATGAATGGCCCTGATAACATCAATAAGATCGTTGCCGCAACTGCTGACAGCACTGGCAGCATTACTGGTTACTACACCACTCTGGCCGATGCGCTCTCTGCGGCTGCTGACGGCGGCACCGTTCAGCTGCTCTCCGGCTCGACTGCCATCAGCGCTGCTGGTGCAGTGTACGGCAAGACCGTTACCATCACTGGTGAGGCTGTGTTTGACTGGAGCAAGGGCAACCTGTTCGTTGGCCGCGGCGGCGAAGGCGACGGTAAGCTGATCTTCAAGAATGCCGTTATCACTTCTTCGTCCAACAATAGCTCTACCGGCATTCATGTTTCTGGCCGTGAGAAGGGGACCAATAATAAGTATGATGGTACGCTGGTGATCGATAACTCCACCATCGAACTGGACTACCTTATTAACCGCGGAACCATCGAGGTGATCGGCAACGGCACCGTCGGTGAGACCCCCAATTTGGAAGTCAAGAACGGCTTTGGTATTGCTGGCCGTCCCGCCAGCGAGACTGAGAGCGGCGAGCCAGCCACTGCCACTATTACTATCAAGAATGGCGCTTACGTCAAGGTCCTCAACCACAACGGCATGGGCGTTGGCACCGCTTCCACTACTCCCGAGGGCTACGGTGTCCTGAATCTGGAGGATTCCAAGTTTGAGTGTGACAGCTTCAATGTCACCAAGGACCTGGGTACCTTCAATGTCTCCGGCGAGAGTGTTGTCGCGATCGACGCGCTCTCCGGTGGTGGCGTTATGTACCTGAACGGTGTCGAACTGGATGAAAATACTGTCATCACCGGCACCGAGGCCGGCGTCATCAAGGTCGCTTCCGGCACCAACAACATCTCCGGCTCCACTATTAAGGTAAAGACCTTCCAGGTTGGCACTGGAAAAGAGGACAGCAACGTTGCTCCTACAGAGAATGTCGTGGTCAATCTGATGGATGGTGCGGTTCTTTCTACCAAGGGCAGTGATTACGACGGCTGGGTCGGTTCCAAGTACGGCAACACGATCAGTGATGTCCGATACATTCTGAACATTGATGAGTCTGTAGCGACCTTTGGATACCTGCATGTTTCCAAGGACGGTGTCCTGAACGTCAAGGGTGATGTTGCGGAAGAGGATAAGGCAAATATCGCCTCTGGCAACTACACCTTCTATGTGGGTAACTTCATTGTCAACGGCGTTGCCACTCTGGACGACGTGGATACTCGTGTCCAGTATGGCAAGGTTTCCGTCGATAATACAGACACCGGCGAGTCTGCCGGTACGCTGAACATCAAGAACTGCGACGAGATCGTCTTTGCAGCAGAAGGTAATACGAACTCCGCCCTGAAGTGGTGGAACAGCGGCGTCGTGAACATCGAGAATTCTACTGTCAGCGCAAGAACTCCCAACATCACTGCGACTGGCGCGCTGAATCTCGTGGGTTCCGAGTTCTCCACCAGCAGCACCGCAATCACTAATGCCGGTACCATCACCATGGATGCAGCCAGCAAGATCACAGCAACTGACATTGCTGGTGATGGTGAGGTTGCCATTGACGCGACCGGATTCACTGGCACTAAGACCGTGATTGATGTTGATAGCACCACTACGTTGACGAACAATAAGCTCACAGTCACTGGTTCTGACTACAAGCGGTCCAGCGGTGATGTGATTCTGGTCAATGTTGGTGATGTTGAAAGCGGTACACTTTATGTGAATACCGACTGGACCAGTCAGGATGCTATTGATGCCGTTATGGGAGAGTTCTCTGGCTACGAGTACAACACGAATGTCTTTGATACATTGTCTGCAGCATTTTCCGCCGCAGGAAACGGTAATACAGTAGAGATTATGTCTGCCGGAACTTACGAACTGAGCACCTCCGGCAAGGACATCACCATCACTGGTTCTGTTGATGGTGTGGTGTTTGACAACATCGGCGCAAAGAACATGGGTGGCGCCAATGTCACTTTCAATAACGTGACCTTCGACTACTATCCCAACAAGACCTACACCGGCCTGCAGCACTCCGGCAACCTGACCTACAACAACTGCATTATCAACGGCCAGGTGTTCCTGTATGGCGCCAGCGAGACCTTCAACAACTGCACCTTTAACCAGAACAGTGCTGACGCATATAACGTTTGGACCTATGGTGCGAAGGCTGTTGCGTTCAACGAGTGCACCTTCAACAGTGTTGGTAAGTCTGTCCTGGTCTACAACGAGGGCGCTTGCGCCACCGACCTGACCGTGACTGACACCGAGTTCGCTGCCTCCGCTCCTGCTGATGGCAAGGCAGCTATTGAAATCGATACCAGCCTGATGCCCGATGGTACTGACATCGTAGTCGATGCTGCTACCACTGCCTCTGGCTTCGGTACCGGTTCTGTCAGCGGCAATAGCCTTTGGAACGACAAGAAGGACCAGACCGATCTGACCGTCACCGTTGGTGAAGAGCAGGTTTGGCCGATTGCTGTCGCTCAGATTGGCGATCAGAAGTTCTACTCCCTGCAGGATGCTCTGACTGCTGCCGAAGCCGGTGATACTGTCACCATTTTTGCTGGCGAATACGACGGCGATGTGTCCGTTAACAAGGCTATCACCGTGGTCGGCGAAACTGATGCTGAGGGCAACAATCTGGTCACCATCAACGGTAAGCTGAGTGTGACCGGGACTGGCGTCACCGTCAAGAACCTGAATGTCGACAACAGTATCGAGCGCGCAGTGTATGTTTCCGGCGGAAACATCCTCATTGAAGGCTGCAACCTGTCCGGCGTACACGGCCTGCGTTATTGCTACGCAAACAACGGCGATGTGACCCTGAAGAACTGCGTCATCACCGGCAGCACCTACGGCGTCCACTTTGACGGCGGCTCCGGCGATGGTGATGTCATCATTGATGGCTGCACCATCACCGGCTGGACCAGCTTCGGTACCGCCATTGAGGAAGTTACCATTACTGATACTACATTCGTAGACGGCAACTACAACCTGCTGCGTTTCTATCAGGACGCAACGCTGACCAACGTCACCATTCCTTCTGGTAATTATGGTGATTACGCGGGTTCCGGCATGCGCATTGATACCGGTAACAGTGGTGCCGGTATGGAAGGCATTACTGTGACTGCTACCGGCTGCAAGACCGCTGACGGCAGCGACTTTACCGGCGCGTTCCCTGCGGGAGTCATCGTAGCAACAGATGTCACCGTGGACGGTGAACTCCTGGGCGCTGTTGCTAAGATCGGCGAGACCAGCTATAAGACTCTGGCTGGTGCTGTTGCTGCGGCACAGACTGGCGATACCATTACTCTGCTGACTGACACTTCTGAAGCTGAGCGGATCAGCATTGGTTCTGAAAAGGAGATTACCATTGTGGGCCAGGAAAATGGCGAGGGTGAGGACCCTGCGTTTACCGGCTGGTTTAAAGTCACTGGTAAGCTGACGCTGAAGGATGTCACCTTGGTGGCTCCCAGCACTGCTGTTCCGGGTGAATCGACTTCTCAGTATACCAAGACCGTGATCGGCCTGATGAACACCGGCGATGTGGTCTGCGAAAACGTCACGTTCGATATGAGCAATGCCGTGCCTGACAGTACCGCCATCACCGCATGGTGGTCCACTGGCGACGGTGCAAACATCACCGTGACAGACTGCACCTTCGACTGCGCCGGTCAGCGTCCGATTCGTTCCGACGCCTGCGTGACCGTTGAGGGCTGCACCTTCAATGATCCTTATCGTTACGCTGTCCAGATGACCTCCAAGTCCAGCACCATGGCTGAAGATGCCGAGGCTTATGTTGTGTTCAACAACAATACCATCGTTGATGGCGAGTACGGCAAGGAGTATGTCTATGGTGTTCAGCTGGAAGGCGGCTATGGCTGCTCTGACCTGACCATCACGGGTACCGGAAACACCATCACCGCAGATGCAAATGATGGCAGCACCCTGTATTTCGTGGAAAACACCGACAAGATGGACTTTGAGACCATCCAGTGGAAGACCGAAGCTGCTCCTGTTCTTGAGGAGAGCACCTTTGCCGCTAAAATTGCGGGCACGGATGGCGATATCTACCTCCCCACTCTGGCTGAGGCTATCGAAATCGTTGCAGCAGACGGCACCGTGACTCTGGTGGCTAACAGCACCGAGGAAATCACCGTTTCCAAGGCACTGACCATTGAACTGAATGGCTTCACCGCAGAAAAGGTTGCTCCTGCTGACGGTTATGCTGTGGTCAAGTATGAGACTAAATGGGTCTTCGGATCCGCTGGTTTTGTTGTCCCTGTCACCGGTGTGACCCTGAGCGGTACTACTTCTGTCAAGGTTGGAAACACCACCACCCTGACGGCTACTGTGGCCCCTGACAACGCGACCAACAAGAACGTGACCTGGACCTCCAGCGATACGAGTGTAGCAACTGTTGCAGATGGCGTCGTCACCGGCGTTGCTGCTGGTACAGCTACCATCACTGTCACGACTGAGGACGGTGGCTTTGCCGCAGACTGCACTGTGACCGTTTCTCGTGCCTCCTCTGGTGGCGGCGGTGGCGGCGGTTCCGCCAGCTACACCATTGCCGTTGAGGATACCAAGAATGGTGACATCACCGTGTCCCCCTCTCGTGCATCCTCTGGTTCTACCGTGACCATCACTGTCGATCCTGACAGCGGCTACGAACTGGATGAGCTGACCGTTCTGGATAGGAATGGCAAGGAAATCAAGCTGACCAAGAAGTCCGACAGCAAGTACACCTTCAAGATGCCTTCCGGCAAGGTCACCATCGAGGCTATCTTCGCTGAGATCGAGGCGTTTGAGAATCCCTTTGTCGATGTGGCTGAGGGTGCCTACTATTACGACGCAGTTCTGTGGGCAGCTGAAAATGGTATCACCGGCGGTACTTCCGCTACTACCTTCAGTCCCGCTGTGACCTGCACCCGCGCTCAGACCGTGACCTTCCTGTGGCGCGCTGCTGGTTCTCCTGATCCCGAAGGTACCAACAGGCCCTTTAGCGATGTGGTCGAAGGTGCTTACTACTACGATGCAGTGCTGTGGGCAGTCGAGAACGGCATCACTTCTGGTACCTCCGCTACTACCTTCAGCCCCAACGCAACCGTGACCCGTGCACAGAATGTTACCTTCCTGTGGCGCTGGGCCGAGTCTCCCGCAGCGGAGCAGGCTAACCCCTTCGTCGATGTGGCAGAGGGCAAGTACTACCACGATGCAGTAATCTGGGCAGCTGAGCAGGGTATCACCGCTGGTACCACTGCTACTACCTTCAGCCCCGATGATCCCTGCCTGCGCAGCCAGATCGTGACCTTCCTGTATCGTTACTTGGCCAAGTAAGCACTGATCAGACAACTTAACTAACAATGGAAGATGGGGGCTTCGGCCCCCTTCTTCTCCAAGTTCTCTGCGAACAAGGAGAGAATTTGGAGAAGAAGCTCAAACATCAGAGAAATCGCCAGGCAGAAAGGATGTGTGCGGCGTGGATGAGAAAGTAATTGATATGCGAAAGATCCTTCAAAATAAATATTTTGCTGAGGACGATCTGCCCCGAACAGGCAGTATCCACCCGGAATTTAGCCATACCATGACGGTCTGTGTCGATGCCTTTGAATGTGGTTTGGCTCAAGGCTGGATTCACAATTATTATTTTGAAAGCAAAACGGAATTTTCAAGTCTCGACCAGATGCTACTTGGGATCGATGATATTTTGGATCGCGCGGGAGAGTGCCAGCGTGATACCCGGTTGAGAACTACATTCAAAAAAGAGCCGACAATGAAGCACACATCCATGGGTGATGAACAATTTGCGGATTATCTGACAAGCAGTATGGCAGAGCGGATGCCTCCGGCATTTAATCCAGATACGCTCCGAGTAAAGGAAGGAAAATTAGCCAGCTATTTTATCAGAGTCCTGGCTCGGCGGCACAGCAGTATGCAGGGTGTGATCAACCGCGCTGGCAAGGAAGGTGTTTGTGTATTCAGAAGCGAGATGGAATTGCTGCGGCTTATTCGGGACGATTTGACGGCAGAATGCTCCTGGAATAAACGGAAAGCTGGGAAGTAGAGAAGCGCCGTTAGAGGACGAACAGCTTTGAGAATACACAGTAACCAGTCACAAAACTAAATTTAAACATAAAAGGTGGTGGGCGAGTCATCCCGACTTGTCCACCACCTTCTATTCATATTCCGATGCCTCGCTAAATATCTTGTGGACTTGGGTCAATGCAGCGACCTTACAGATGAACCGCTCTGCCAACTCTTTTTCGTCCAGCCATGTGATCTGCGGAGTTGCATAATATCCAGGGTCCGCTTCCGCTTCCGCTCTGGCTTTGTTGATGGCTTTCTGGATGGAGAGCCACTGGCCGTAGGCACCGGAGTGGAGGTCCTTCTTTAATTTCCGAATCGCAGACTTGTACGCTTTTTCCGCACCACTGGGGCCGTTGTAGTTGAGTTGGATCGCCAACTCCTTAAAAGTCATCCCCTTCTCGTCTGGCAGACCAATGCCGAGATAGTAGCGCACCAGATTCAACTCTCTGGGCTTCAGTACCTCCTCGATTCGTTGGAATAGCAGTACCCGCTGCATACGGCGGTCATAGGCTTTCGCAGGATCACCGCCAATGCTGATACGAAACTCATTAGCATCCAATTCGATATCCTGGAAGAACATCAGATAGTCCACCAGCAGTGCCCGAGCCACTTTCTCGGATACACTCAACTCCTTTTGGATTTTAGAGATGATTTGTTGATCAGAGTTATTATCACTTGTGGCGCAGAGTTTTGCTACCTTGCGGAGTTGATAATAGCGGTTGGGTGACAGGCTCACAGACAGAGCATTCTTGGCGGCATAATCCTGCATAGCCGCTTCCACCACAGGCGTGGCATAGGTCAAAAATTGGGCACCGTGCGCTAAGTCGAAGGACTGTGCCGCATCCAGCAGTGCAATGGCACCCTCCTGTTTTAGATCCTCCAGTATGGAAAAGCGACTGTGGCTCTTGTAACGAATAGCAGCTGAAGTTAGAAATCCCTCGTTCTGTGAGAGAAGTAACTCTGCGGCATTCTTATCTCCGTCCTGTATTCGCAGGGCCAGTTCTTCGTTGCTGGGGCAGTCCCCGGCAACAGTGTACATATTTTTTTGCACAGGATCGCCCCTTCCTCACTTCAAGCGTTTTCTGGCTTCCTCATAGACATGCTCCTGCTCCATGTCCTGCGCATAGCCGTTGGCGGCGTAGTCGTTATCCATCAGAGCTTTGTCACGGAGGTACTCCGCTACATAGAGAGCCTCCTTACGCAGCTCATCAGAAATTTTACCTCTCTGGTGGTGTTTACGGATGGTGTTGGTGCGGGTGGTGAATGTGTGATAGATGGGATGATTTTTATTCTGCTCCTTCTGTCGCATCATAGCACCGTACTGCCGACAGGTCATGCGACTGTCTTGCGGTGCAATGCCGTCGCAGTATTGGGGAACATGGGCGGTGGTCGTCAAAAAGTAGCGGTGACAGTTGCGGCACCAGCTGGGGCCATGACCACATTGCAATCCATTCAACAGATCGAACACATAAAAATCTATAAGTCGTTTGCATACAACCTGGTGGACGGTGATCCATTTATTGTTATCATTCGGGTCCTGAATATAGTCGAAGCCGGAGATCAGCCGCGGCTTAGAAAAGAATTCCTCGATCTCGCCAAAAGGCATCTGCTCCAAAAGAATCAGAAAACCATCGTCCTCATCAAAGCATTCGTGTGCCGCTTTTGCGAAAGCACTCTCTGTCCGCTTGGTCAGCCTGCGAAGATATTTGCTTTCAAACGCTCGCACGAGCAGACAGAAATTATAAATTGCAACCAGTATTTTTAAGACTTCCTCGCTGAACTTTAGAAAAAGAAACGGTAAATCTTTAGGAGATTCCTCACGCTGTCGTTCAAACCATTCTGCATCCATCGCAGTTTCAAATGAACGCCATTCGTGTTGATTGTCCTGATAACAAAATGGAGGACAAGTATAGATCCACGCCACAGCATCTTTCATCAAAGGCCTCAGCTCCGCCAACAGTTCAAGGCTCTTTTCTTTTTCAGCCGTTGTCGCATCATCAACCAGTGTGGTCAATATGGAGATACGCTCGAGCAGCGGGTCGTGGATCTCGCCTGCAAAGTTCAGGATCTCGGTGGCAAAAAATCCTGCTGGAAATTCCCTGCCAGCATGGTACACACGATCCTTTCGGTAGTGCAAAGAAAAGGTATCGAATGTGTTGTACTGATTGATCTCCAGCGGCATTTTTTACCCTCCTGTCCTATATGTTTTTGATGAACGTCTTGCGACAATCTCATTATATCAAAATCCAGAGAATAATCAAGTGAAAGGACAAGAGCTGCGGCGTGGACGTGGCCTCTGTCCTTATCTTTTTTACAAGGAGACGATCCAATGAACAAAACCAAACGACTGCAAACCATTGACGGCGAGAGCCTGATGAGCCTCCCGCTCACACCACTGAACTTTGTGGTGGACACGCTGCTGTCCCAAGGGCTGCACATCCTCGCAGGTTCACCAAAGGTAGGTAAGTCCTGGCTGGCGCTGTGGCTCTCCGTCATGGTGGCAAAGGGCGAACCCGTCTGGGGGATGTCCGTCAAACAGGGCACCACACTCTACCTCTGCCTGGAAGACTCTACCCTCCGTATCCAGAACCGGTTGTTCGAGATCACGGAGGACGCTCCCGCCAATGTCCACTTCTCCACCGGCAGTGACATTCTGGGCAAAGGTCTGGAGGAGCAGCTCTGCACCTTCCTCACCGAACATCCCGACACGGTGCTGGTCATCATCGACACGCTGCAGATGATCCGCAGCACCAACTACGACAACACCTACGCCAACGACTACCGCGACCTCTCTGCTCTAAAACGGATCGCAGACGCGCACGGTATCGCCATCCTGCTCATCCACCATCTGCGCAAAGAAACTGCCGACGATGTGTTCAGCCGCATCTCCGGTACGACTGCTATCAGCGGTGCGGTGGATTCCAGCTTCACACTGGTGGAGGAACGGCGCGGCAGCGGCAAGGCAAAGCTGTCCTGCATTGGGCGTGACATCGAATACCGGGAGCTGACGCTGGAGCGCAACGGTGAAAATGTGTGGGAGCTGGTGGCAGACAGCAGAACACAGCCGGAGCTGCTGGGCGACCGCATCGTCTATCTCATCTCTGAACTGATGCGTGACCGAACAGAATTTATCGGCACTCCCACAGAACTCTCTAAGCAGATTGACCCTGCTGGTGTGGATCGGATTACACCGAAGAAAGTATCACGACTGGTTCTGCAAAGCCTTGACGCACTAAGCAAAATCGGTATTTCCGGTGTAGTGCGCCGCAGCAACGGAAAGCGGCTCATCGAGCTATGCCGTGCCGATAGTGTCGATATTCCCGGTGCCGGAGAAAGCGGCACTTGCGACCCTGTTGGGGCACTGTGCGGCGATTTGCGGGAGGTTTCCAGGCATGGTGAGTAAACTCCCGTGGGAGAAAAGAAACGCCGTTTGGGCCGCTTGTGGCCGAAGTTGTGAACGGGCTTTCGAGGGACGATTTTCCCTCCTTTGGGAGGGGCAAGCAGAGCGCCCGGCTGTCCGCCGTCCACAGCCCCTAACCCTAAAGGGGTGTTTCGGGCGGCAGCCCGAACCCACTCATTACATCGAAAGGAAGGCAATTATGAGCGAGAATCGCAAAAGAAATCAGACCCTGAGTATCCGCCTGACACCGGCTGAGAAAAACGCCATTGTGAAGCGGGCGGCCAAGGCTCGTATGAGCCTGACAGATTACATTCTGACCTCTGCACTGGTAACAGAAATTCATGTGGCGGAAGATACCCGTCCGCTCATCACGGAACTCAAACGCATCGGCAATAACCTGAATCAGATCAGCACCAAGATCAATGCGGGTGCGTTCCAGTCCTACAACTTTCAGGAGGTCATCGATCGGCAGAAGTTGATCTACGAAGAACTCTACCGCATCGGGAGAGGTGGTGTTACATGGCAACCGTAACATACATCAAAGAGAAGAAACAGCACCTCAGTGCCATGCGCGGTGTGATGCGGTACTGTATGCACCACACAAAAACATGGGATGAGCAGTCACAGCGGTATCTCATCAGTGGTGTCAACTGCAACGGAGCCAATTCTATTCTGGAGTTCGAAACCACAAAGGCTGCGCACGGGAAACTGGATGGCACCAACTTCTATCAGTATGTGCAGTCCTTTGCTGATTGGGAAAACATCACGCCCCAGCAAGCGCATGAGGTGGCGAAAGAGTTCGCCGTCCGTGCGTGGCCAGGAATGGAGGTGCTGGTAACCACACACTGCGACACGGATAATGTCCACAGTCATTTTGTCATCAACTCCGTCAGTTTCGAAACCGGACTGAAGTTGCGGCAGAATCCGAACACATTGATTGACCTGCGTCAAATCTCAGATCAAATCTGTCAGGCGCACCATCTCTCGGTGCTTCCGCAGAAGTCAAAAAAGCAAAGCAAAGGGATGAGCGCACGGGAGTACCGTGCTGCGGCCAAAGGTCAGAGTTGGAAGTTCCGACTCATCAACACCATCGACGATTGCATGCGCTACGCCGGGAGTCGTGAGGAATTCATCTCCCTGATGAAATCGGAAGGCTACGCCGTCCGCTGGGAGGACAGTCGCAAGAGTATCACCTACACAACACCGGATGGCATGAAGTGCCGCGACAACAAATTACACGAAGACAGATATCTCAAGGAGGTTATGGAATATGAATTCAGAATACGAAAACAACTCACAGCACAGGAAAACGCTGCAGGAGTTGAAACAGATGAACCAACCGCATCAACAGGACAGCGCGGAACCGATTCCACCGATTACACCCATTGTCATCCAGTGCCCGCTGCCGGAGGCGCTGACGATGCTGACGAAAAAGACAGAATCCATCGGTCGGGAAGTACATGTGATGCGGGAGTATCTTCCGAACCTGAGATCCCACACAGACCTGACAACAGTACAGAACAGCATGGCGGAGATCCAGAAATTGTTGACGGAGATGACCGCTCTGCTGGAACAGGCTGGGAAGAAGAACGAGCAGCGTACCTGCACATGGCTGGACTGGCTTTCGGACTTCGACCTGATCGTAGTGACCAAGTGGATCGCGCTGGTACTGCTCATCGTGGCAGCGCTGTTGGGGATGGGGTACGGTACAGCGACAGTGGTCAGCAACATCCAAAACCTGTTTCACTGAAACCGATCCACGCGGGGCTGTATGGTCTGGCGGCGACTGGAGCGCTGCTGGATGACGGCGACGAAGATGCCGAGGAACGGTACCGCCGCATCCAGGCGGAGCAGGAAGCCAAAAACATCGGTGCCGCCATCGGACTGGTGGCTGGCGTGGCCATGGTGCTCACACAGGACCAGCAATTAGCTGAAGAACAGCGGCAGGACGAAGAAGAACAGGCAGAACAAACACAGCAGCAGACCATGTGACGGTCTGCTATTTTTATTGCCCGATATGATTCGGGAGAAAGGATTTCTTATGAACTATAGATTTAATCTGGAAATGGAATGTGACGTTTGTGGTGCGCATCTGATGTTCCAACCTCTGGAAATCATCTGCGAGTACATCAAACACAAAAATAAAGTACAGGAGGTACACCGTTATAGATAATCGAAATAAAGATGAATGGAGCGGCTTTGCCAATTTACTTGCAAACTTAATAGAGAAGTATGCGGCGGTTCTGGATATCGAAAATCTTCCAGAACCGCCGATTTGTTTGGACGATGCCAAAGCTCAGATTGAAAACGAGTCCAAACTTTTTGCGAAAAGCGTTGATAAAACGGAGATTGCGTGATATAGTTATCGTGCGATGTTCGTCCAAACCTACTCTGGAAATCATTTCGGAGTAGGGGTTACATAACAAAACCACTATCAGTGGAACGAATAGGATGATGATATGAAAAAAGAGAAAACAAAAGTATATACCTATACGAGAGTCTCCACCACCATGCAGGTGGATGGATATTCTCTGGATGCTCAAAAATCAAGGATGAAGGCATTTGCCGAGTATAGCGATTACGAAATCGTGGGTGAATATGAGGACGCTGGCAAATCCGGTAAGTCCATCGAGGGTAGAGCGCAGTTCAGTCAGATGATGGAGGATATCAGATCCGGTAAGGATGGAATCTCCTATGTGCTGGTGTTCAAGCTCTCTCGCTTCGGCAGAAACGCGGCGGATGTGCTGTCCACCTTGCAGGTCATGCAGGACTTCGGTGTCAATCTGATTTGCGTTGAGGACGGCATTGATTCCTCAAAGGACGCAGGAAAGCTGATGATCTCCGTCCTGTCGGCGGTCGCCGAGATTGAGCGCGAGAACATCCGTGTGCAGACCATGGAGGGCAGGATACAGAAAGCCCGTGAGGGTAAATGGAACGGCGGCTTTGCCCCCTATGGTTATACACTGGAAAAGGGCCAACTGTTTATCAACGAGGAAGAAGCCGAAGCGATCCGTGTGATCTTCGACCAGTATGTGCATACCGACATGGGCGCAAACGGTCTTGCCAGATACCTTGCCAACCACGGCATCTACAAAGTCCAGCGCCAGAATGGTAAGAGGCCGCTGTTTGATGCTGCCCTCATCCGCAGAATCCTGAAAAATCCTGTGTACTGCGGCAAAATCGCCTACGGCAGACGCAGGACAGAAAAGGTGCATGGTACAAGAAACGATTACCGGCTTGTAGAGCAGGACGATTACCTGTTGGTGGATGGTCAGCATGAAGCCATTGTATCCGAAGATCTGTGGCATGACGCGCAGGTAAAGCTGCTGGCACAGGCAAAAAAATACGAGCATGTCAACCGTGGCAAAGACACAAAGATCCATTTGCTCTCCGGAATCGTGAAATGTCCGATCTGCGGAGCTGGGATGTACGGCAATAAGAGTGTCAAACACAGGGCAGACGGTACGAAGTACAAAGATTTCTTCTACTATGGCTGCAAGCACCGCACGATGACCCGTGGCCACAAATGCGATTACAAAAAGCAGATCAACGAAGAGCTTCTGGATACCGCTGTAGCAGAGGTTATCACCAAGCTGGTCAGCAATCCAAAGTTCGCCGCACTGATGCAGCAGAAAATCAGCATGAAGGTGGACACCTCCGCTATCGAGCAGGAGATCGCCAACTACGAAAAGCAACTCCGTCAGAGTTACTCCATCAAGTCTAAGCTGATAGATGAGATCGACTCGCTTGACCCGGACGATAAACACTACATCAAACGCAAATCAGACCTTGATGATCGCCTTTACAAGATGTATGATAAGATTGAGGATGCGGAGTCTCTGCTGATCGAAGCCAGGGCAAAGAAAACAGCCATCGAAGCGGAGAAGCTGACGGCTGACAATATCTATAAGGTGCTGATCTACTTCGATAGACTATACTCAGTAATGGACGAACTGGAAAGGCGGCATATTATGGAGTCGCTGATTTCCGAAATCCATATCTTCGAGGAACGACAGCCAAACGGTCAGTGGCTGAAGTCCATGAAACTCAGGCTTCCGATCATAGAGGAAGATATGGAAATTGGTTTGGACAGCGATACACATATTGAGACGGTGACACTACTGACAGCTCCCCATGCGGAAATGTAAATGTAATAGAGGAGGATCGCTGTGGAGGAGTTATCCTATCGCTATTTAACGGATGCGGACAAACGGCAGATCTGTGCTTGGCGATACACTGGCGAGTATGCCATCTATAATCTTCCTACCTACGAGGAGATGCAGGCGCGGCAGACAGGCTTCATGAATGCCGGAAAGGAGAAAAATTATCTGGGGTTCTTCGACCAGAATGTGCTGGTGGGGTTTGTCAACATAGTGGAGGAGCCGATGGAGGTATTTATTGGCATCGGAGTGAATCCCAATCTCTGTGACAGGCACTATGGCCGCAGGATGCTGGCCCAGGCCTATGAGATTTCCAGAAGCCGCTGCCCCTATAAGCCTTTGTATCTGGAGGTGCGCACCTGGAACACAAGGGCGATCCGGTGCTATGAGAGCGCCGGCTTCCAAATTGACGGTAAGCCCTATGAGCTTACCACAGGGATCGGCCGCGGCACGTTTTACCGTATGATAAAACGTTGAGGGGGCAGATAGAGAGATATGGAACAAGTCGGGGCTGTTGACAAAGCCCACTTAGCGCTGGAAATATGATA
>UMKW01028169.1_pt1 | contig 19980 bp, 23 predicted proteins | sample 1966391 | NCBI WGS metagenome assembly UMKW01 (sample SAMEA4836183, study PRJEB28245) | human gut metagenome | biome: gut microbiome; material: fecal sample | place: Denmark | collected 2008
TGACGAGTATTCTGTTCTCTTAAAAAGCGATTGGATTCATCCACACGAGTCAAGCCATCATTCATCTGCTTTTGCATTTCAACTGACATATCATTAAGCCGGGATAATTCCTTGTCATGTTGTTTGAGCTTATCCTCATGCTGTTCCACAAGTTGTTCTAATTCCATAACCCCTACTTTCTATTTTTTACTAGCTTCAAAATCAGCCAACAAAGCTTTAGACTGATTAACTGCCGAGCTAACTAAATTAGCTAGGTCTTGAGCTGCTTCTGGTATGCCATGAAATGCTGTAGGGTCATTAATCATGAAATTTGCATTCATTGTCCCATTGTCGAACGTTGTGAGAGTGAAATTACCCACATTCTTATCATCGACAAAGATGTCAGTTGTTGTATTCGTTGTATTGACTTTTTCCATTTTTCCTCCTTTTATCCGATAGGATATGGTAATGTGGCATTAAATAAGTTAGCTGTCGGTGCTTTATTAGCACTGCATCGAATGAATATTCCTCCAGCCTGATTAGAAAGTAATGCCCAACTTAGACCATCTCCACTATCTCCTGCTGCAATTCGATTTGCTCTAATTGGAATTGCTGAACTTCCTGTTGGCAATTGAGCCGCTTGCTTCCATTGACCAGCAGTCATTGCTGGTACGCCAACTCCTGACGCTGATATATAGACAGTCCCATTGATAATCGCATACTCAATATTTCCAGTAAAATTATTCATCAAACTAAGCTTGGTCCAAGGAACGTCAGTAGATAACTTCGTGCCTTGAGGTGTAAGTTGAGCATAGTTTCCATCTGAGTCACTTGTGAATGGACCTTGATAATTAATCCCAGCTGTTCTGTAGAATCCTGTATTAATGTTCGTAAATTTCTGAGCTAGTCCTTGTTCAGAATCAAGCGCTATATCATTTCTAGTATTAACAGTTCCGTCTGTCTTTGAAATTGCAATATGATTATCTTTAATTTCAGTAGAGGTTGTAACTAGACCATTAGTTGTTTTACTAATGAACTCTCCATCAGTTATGGTTAAATTTTTTGCATCAATTAAGTCAGCGGTTATTGAGTTTGCTTCAATATTGTTCGCACTTAAATAATTAATCATCCAGTGAGTGCCGTTGTAATAGTACTCAGTATTTGGCTTAATGACCGTTCCATCACTCGCTGTAAGGTCAGAGTGGCCTGAATATTTCCAAGTCAATCCTTTGAATCGAGTGCTTGGCTCAGTATCAGAAACGATTTTACCAGGATCACCATTACTTCCAGGAGGACCTTGCGGTCCTGTTGTTCCATTATTTCCCATTTTAGCTACTGAATAACCTGTTTCACTGGTATTGTCCGTGTACGTCCATAATGTTTTAGTCCAGAGATAACTACCTGCTGCAACTGTTGGAATTGTGGAAGTCCAGCCACTAGAGGGTGCCGTTGTTCCGCTTGTTGAGCCTGCGTATGTAATGGTCGTAGTTTTGATACCGACACCATCTTTACCAGCTATTCCGTCATGACCGTTATTTCCGTCTTTAGAAATATAAGATACTGAGTAACCTGTTTCTGATGAGTTGTCCGTGTATGTCCATACCGTTTTCGTCCAGAGATACTGACCTTTTACAAGAGTAGGGACTTGTGAAGTCCAGCCAGTGTTTGGTTTATCTGTACCACTTGAAGATAAAGCGTAAGTGATAACAGTGGTTTTTATTCCAACACCGTCCTTACCTGCTCTTCCGTCATTACCATCTTTCCCATCTTTCCCGTCATTCCCTCGTATCAGACTCCAAGTATAGGCGGATGGATTAGTGCTATCAGCTTGCGTAAAGTCTGTGTACTGACCGATATATCTTGGCCAGTCAGCAGTTGTTACTTCGCTAGCTGATGGCATGTGTGGAGTTGCGGTTGAACTTAAATCTTTCGCTAGTTCTATTTTTAAATTAGTAGGGTTTGTATTAGCACCAACAGGTATAAAGTTATAAACTAATCCAATGCTATTGACCGTTGCATTTGTATTTATAAAATCCTGAGTTAATTGTATTGTTCGCGAAACCTTGACTTTATGAGTAGGGGTTTCTACATAATCAGATGATTTAAATGAATCTTTAGTATAAAACTTACCACCTACATTTTTCGCTTTTATTTGAGATATCCATGTATAAGACCCGCCATACATTTGTATCGTGATATTTACATCTTCCGAACTACTATATAGTTCAGTATTTAAAAATTCAATATCATAAGATATGGTTATATAATCGCCAGCTTTAAATAAATCAGCTACTGTTTTATTTTGTGTAAAATAAATATTTCCTGCATTTTGGTTTGGTGTATTATCACCAGCACTTCTAGGCTTGAAATTTCGAGTACCTTCTAACAAATTCAAATTAGGATAAACAGTCGTAAAACCGTCCGTGCCGTCTGCGCTGTAAGACCATGCTGTGTGGAAATATGGAGTCTTACCGTCTGTTCCAGGTTTGCCCGGTGTCCCTTGCGTTCCATCCGCTCCTTTAACAAGCGTCCATGAGTAATCGCTCGGTGTGTTTGAATCATTGACATTAAAATCAACGTACATCCCGATATAGGCACGATTAGAATCAGAAGTTGAAAAATCAGTTACGCCATCGGCACTATTTGCGTAAGCGATATGTGTATATTGCGTTTTTCCGTCAGCACCTTTAGGTCCAGGAATCCCTTGACGTCCATCAACACCTTGAATACCTTGGACGCCTTGGTCTCCCTTATCGCCTTTATCACCATAAACTGCTTTTTGTTCAATAACATCTTGCGTTAAAGGTGCTAAATTGAAAGTTGTTCGAGTGATAGACCATAGATATTTATTAGTAGCTGTCGTTGTTGGTTGAGTAGTGAGCCAACCTGCGTCTGACCAAGCTTGCGTTGGTGTTGCAGTAGTCGTTGTCAAACGCCACTTTTGAGAAACGTTTGTAACAGAACGTCCATTTGTTCCATCATCTACATTAGTGATGGTAACCGACTGACTGGCGACTGCTTTGCCCGCAACTGTCGCTTTAAAGCTATAAACTGCTTTATCCGCAACTCCGCTTGCATCAACTGTGATAGTCTGAACATTTGCCACAACTGTTCCATCCTTCGACCATTCGTAGCTGTCTGCGGTTGCTTCAGTCGTTGCAGAACCTTTGAAAATATGAGCTGATAAAGTTGTTGAACCAGTGCCATTTTTGAACTGAACACCATTAGTTGTGCTAAGTTCTGCTCTGTATGGAGTAGCTGCATCAACTAACTGATTGACTTGTGTCATTAGGTCATCTGATAAATCATTTTGCAATTCAACGAAATTTTCAAAGGTGATTTCGTTTGTTTCTGGATTACTATCGGATGATTTAATTTCAGTTGCTCTCGCTCTTAAAATTAATCCGAAATCACCTTGCTCATTTGAAAAATTATCATCTTCAATGGTTACTGTATCACCAATCTGAATAGGAAGTTTTCCATCGAGAGCTTGCGATACTAAATTGCTATTTGTTTTGATTTTATAAGTAATCTGAGGATAAGCGTATGACTTAAATTGTTGAACAATATATCCCCACATTTGAGCAGGAGTAGTATACTCGGTTTCAAAATTTTTCCTAAGCCATATATCTGAAGAGTCTTTTCTAAGATGAGCTGGATATTTCTGAGCAGAAAGTGGAGCAAATGCTGTATCGTCATTTTTTCTTTTATAAAACTCCTCAACTCCATCTGAATTAATATAGGAAAATTCACTTGAATTCCAATTAGTTCCATCTTTACCTATAACTTTAGACGCATTAAAGAACTCAAAATTATAAGTTCTCTCAATCCCCTTAACGTTCTTTCCATATACAAGCTCAACATCATCCCTGATTGCCCCTATACCACCTTTGCCTGAATCATCGCGTTTTTTAACGATATTTAAAATTATTTTATCAACCGCGCCATTATTGGTTAGTTTTGTAATAAACTCAAACTCGGCATCAAAGTTGTTAATTAAAGATAAAAGGCGATTTAGTTTTGTATCTTGGGAATCATATTTTATGACTCTTGTATAATCAGCAACATCATTCCTTCCAATTTCAATTTGATTGTTTGAAATTAATTCAAAATAATCGATATACCATTGCAGAGTATGAGTTGATGAATTATCAAACTTATCAACATATTCTAAAGACAATTCACGGTCTAGTGATAAACATTTATACGTTATTTCTGTGTCTGTTTCATAGAACCCATCTGAACCAGCAGGAAAAACTGCATATTGTTTACCATTTTTCTCGAAAGAGAAGCATGTCTCATCATTAAAAAATCTGGAGTAGTCTTGAATGATGTTGTTTTTGGATTTTAATATCGTAAATTCAAATGATGCTGTACCTAGACTTAGATAATCAATCAAAGTATCTTTGTAATAACTTGGTAAACCGGGAATATCATTATCAATGAAAGTTACTGGAACTAAGTCTTTATTTAAAACATTAATAATCAAAGTATATTTTCCTCCCATGAAATTTCTACATCTGGAGCAATAGTTACCCAACTTGAAGGTGATAGAATTATTTCGCTTTCTCCCGGTGGAAAAACCAAAAATTTAGCTCCGTTTATTTTTTCATTTGCTGATGATACCCCATCAATACTAATTGTTCCGTAATAACTATCAATTGAAAACTTTGAATGCTTTGCATAGCGATTTGGAATATCTTCCCATTTTTGGATATTATCCTTACGACAAGATATGTTTCTCATAGATAAATTAGTTATAAATTTATTCGACTGTGTATATTGCCCAATATAAATGTAAACTTTTGCAATTTCAACATTTGCTAAATCTGGAATATAAAAAGGAATTCTAGCCCCCTTCCAATAGAATTCCAATTTCTCGCCAGTTTTAACAAAATCTGTACTACCATTTCTCTCATTGAATTGTGTGTTATTCATATCTCCAGCGCCATTTCCTTCGCCGTTATTGGAAATAAAATCCTTTGAACCTAATTCTCTCGGATTACTACCACCGCACCAGAATTTAACTTGAGCTTTATTTCCAGACATATCACCTTTTGAAATTCCATACCCAGCGACTAATTTATCATTGACATCAGTAAATAGAACTTGCAATAATCCAGTCTGACCAAATGCTCCAGCCCAAGCAAATAAATTGAAATATGAATAGAAATTGACCGCTCCAACATGACCGTTTGAATCTGCTGGTAAAGTCATTACTTTCATGCCACCAGCTACTCCTTGGTTAGAACCAACAGTTCCTTGGTCTTTTAATCTCAACCCATCTGTTTGATATTCAAGTTTTCCGTTTGTAGCTAACCAATTATTTTGAGGGTTAACAGTTCCAGCTGCAACATCTTTAAATTTAGAAAACGATGTGTCATCCTTGCTATCATAAAGATACTCGCTTTTTTGCACATCTATACCATCGACTTCTGTAATTTTACCCATGGCAAACCCACCACTAACATGAGCTAAAGATAAATATCCGTTTTCTTGATTATTTATAATGTCAATTCTAGGATACGCTGGTTTTGTACCATTATTTATTACTTTTATTCTGACGCTTCCATCAGTATTTTTAGTAATAGTACCGCTAGGCCCACCGCTATTTGTAGAATTTAGAGTTACCCTATCAGTTCGGTGAGCTGCACCGTCACTTACAAATAGAGTAAATGAACCATCGGCTTCAAATCCATTATCGGTATATTCAAATTTCCCAGTAAGAATCGCATTGTAATAATAATTTGGCTCATCGCTAAAACTTAACTCTTTAGTAACGTTCGATGATAGAATTTGTCCTAATTTCCTTCTGACAAAGTTTACATCTAATCCATCAATAACATGAAATGACATTGGGATTTCTTTAGGACCTCTTTTTACAGATACAATTTCAACACCATCAGACGAATTTTCTTCTGTAATTAGATTATTTTCAGAAGCTACTCCACGTTCAATTTTAGTGAATTTAACGTAATCTGTGAGGTAGTCATCACCATATTTTACTTTGAACATTTTTCTCTCCTATTTTTTTCTACCAATCATTCTGTCTCTGGTATCTCTTGAAGTTTTTACAGTTTCGAAATCATCATAGATAGTTTCTGCAACTTCTCTACCATTAACTTTTATAGAAATTTTTCGTTGATTCATTTCATCGATTCTATCGCCCATTTTGTCAATCTTTTCAGACAGTGTCGCATTATTAGAGTTAACTAGCTGAGCTTGACTATAAGAAGTCGAACTAGAGACACTAGCGTTTAATGCTGTGTCAAGCGAAGGTAATCCTCCTGTGAGCGAATCAGCTAGCTTGTTAGCCATAGATGAAACGTTAGCTTGAACTTTTTTGAATTTGTCTTGAAGCCCCTCATCCAAGCCTTCCATGATTGAACCACCATGAGGAATGAGTAAGCGTCTATCATATGAAATAGGACCTTTATGGTCTGAAATCCATTTACCAATACCACCGACCCATTTTTTAACGTCTTCAAACTTGTCTTTTAAACCATTAAAAAAGCCGCTAATGATTGCGGAACCTTGTTTATAAAGTGTATCTAGTCCAAATAACCCAGCGATATCTTTTATAAAATTCTTAAAAACATCAACTGGATTTTTACCGCTAATAATACCTTTTACAAAGCTTCCAATGATTTGTCCACCTTTGCTAAGGAAGTCACCCACAGATGAAGCGATAGCTCCTATCAAAGCAGCTATCACTTTTCCAATCGCACCTAATACTTTTGGAATTGCTTGAAGTATACCGTTAGCTAAAGCGATGAGGATTTGAATAGCTGCAATAATAATTGATGGCAAGTTATTAATAATCGTTTGAACAATCATCAATATAACCTGAACAATTGCTGGAATTAACGTTGGCAATGCTTGGACAATACCATCAACAATCGCAAGAATTATTTTAATAGCCGCTTGAATAATAGTAGGTAAATTAACAATGATAATAGTAACGAGCTGTGGCATTAATGCTGTAAATGAATCAATCAGCATTGGTAAAGCTGTTGTAATTCCCTCAACCAAAGCCATAATTATTTGAAGTGCTGCTTGGACCAAGAGAGGTAAGGTTGTCATTATAACCTGAATGATTTGAGGTAGTAACGTCGTGAACATTTGCATTAATTGAGGAAGTGCGGTTACAAATCCATTTATTAAAGCTAAAATAATCTGAACGGCTGTATCAATAATTTGAGGAATATTTATCATCAAAATATTAATGAGTTGAGGAATCATAGCTTGAAAGTTAGCAATTAATTGAGGTAAAGCCGCACTTACACCTTGAACAATTGCTAAAATCAATTTAAGCCCTGTATTAATCAACATAGGTAATCCTGTTACAAAAGCATTTACCATTTCAAGAAGAGCATTTGTTAATAATGGTATCAGTGTTGGAATTTGCTGTGAAATACCATTTACCAATCCGTCTATCATTGCTATTCCTTGCATTATTAAAGTTGGTCCACTCTGAGCTAATGTACCAATAAGCGATTGAACCGCTTGCCCAAGTGCTGAGGTCAGCTGAGGAGTAGCTCCAACAATACCTTGCATCAAACTCATGATGATATTAACCCCAGCTTGAATAATACTAGGTATTATAGTAATTATTGAATTTACCAATGAAATTATTCCTGCTGTAAAAGAAGGAATAACTGTTGGCAAAAGACTAACTATTGTAGTCAGCAAAGTTCCAAAAAGTGATGAAACTGTAGAGAATACTGTCGGTAGAAGTTTAGCAATTGCCCCCAATAAACCTGTAATAACAGGAGGCAATGCAGTTATCAGATTTCCGATAATAGGAGTAATATTGTTAATAACATTAGTCAAAGAACCCATTAAGTTATCGACTAATTGTTTGATATTAGCGTTGCTACTACCCAGACCAGTAATCAGATTTTCATAAGCCGCTTTTGTACTATCAATTGAACCACTGATAGTTGAAGCCGCTTCTTTTGCTGTCGTTCCAGTGATACCCATTTGCGTTTGCACAACGTGAATGGCTTGAGTTACATCAGCAAAACTAGAAATATCATACTTCTGTCCAGAGAATTTTTCAGCGTCAGATAAGAGGCGCTTCATTTCTTCTTGAGTACCACCATAACCAAGCTTTAAGTTATCCAACATGGTGTAGTTTTGTTTTGCAAAACCTTGATAAGCATTCTGAATATCACCGATATTTGAACCCATTTTATTGGCATTATCTGCCATATCGACAACTGCTTGATTTGAATAATCTGCTGCTTTAGCTGTATCCCCTTTAAGAGATGCAACCATAGAGGCTGAAAAACCTGTTACAGTTTCCATGTAGGCATTGGCTGACAGTCCTGCTGTTTTATATGCATTATCAGCAAATCCTTGTACTGTCTTAGAAGCATTGCCAAAAAGAGTATCAACACCACCTACTAACTGTTCATAATCAGCATAGGAGGCAAGAACTTGCTTACCAATTCCAACAGCTGCAACACCTACTGCGGCTGTTCCAGCAATTGCTGCAGCTGTTCCAGCTTTTAAAGCACTGCCTATTTTGCTACCAGTTCCAGACATGACCGAACCTAATTTATTATATTCAGTCATTGCCTTTGCACTATCTAACAAGACGTCAATTACTACTGCTCCATCATTGGCCATTTAATTCTTCCTCCTTTCTTCTCATGAACTCCCGTTGCTCTTTTAAATCCATCATTTCGAATTCAATTTTTTCGCGGTCTGATTTCAGAGCAACTGCACTTTTAGCTTTTTTGATTTCTTTACGCTCTTTTTCAGTAGCATTTTCAGGAATTTCCATCTGCCGAATTTCAATCACTCGCCTAAACTTAGAAGTTTCTGATAACCCAGTTAAGAGAGCATTAAACTTATCCCAACTCATGGTATGATTTCTAAATTTTTCGAGCGACATCTTTCCAGACTGAACTTTATTCCAGTAATAATTGGATTTCTCACGCTCTTTTATTAAATCAATTCCATAATCTTGCATAAATGAAGCAAAGATATAATCAGCGTCTTCCTCAAAGTCATAAAATTTCTTCTCTTCTTCGAGGATATTGCCTTTCATATCTCTCTCAACTGTTTCTTCCCTAGAATTATCACCAATTATCTTTTGTGTTAATCCTTCAAGTATTAGCTGAAAGTCTTCTTCTGGTATTTCATTAATAGGTGCTAAAAAGAACATTTCAATGGTAATGAACAGTTTTTCAGATACATCGATATCATCTTGCTTATAAAGCTCAAATAACCTCAGAACTCGTGAAAAATCCATTACAACTTCATAATCAGCAGTTTTGGCTTCAATTACATCTGGCTGACTCCATGAAAGAGAAAGTACCATGTAAAGCCTCCTGTCTTAACGTTTTTTACCGTCAATAAATGATTGAGCTTTAGATTTTGTTTGAATTAATTGAAACTGCTCTGTTACTTGACGCATTCCTTCTTCAACTACAAATAAATCTTCATCTGCAACATCATAGAGTTTTTCAAAAGCACCATCACCCAAAATTAAATCTGTATATTCTTGAATTTTTGATTTAATGAACTCAAGTAATTCAAATAATGCTTTAAGGTCATTTTTACCCTCTAAAATCTTGACTTCTTTTCGCTTGCTCTCAATTTGCTCATTAATTTTAGGAAGCTCTTCTGTATATTTTTTTAAATATCGAGTACCCATTTTAATTTCGAACTTGATTCCAAAAACACGAGTAGGGATGACGTTTTTCTTGAGTTCAACTACGATTTCATTTTGTTTTTTTGCCATTTTTTCTCCTTAAAAAATAAAAGCTAGAAGGAATCCCCTCTAGCTTTATGTATGTATTACACGCCCAAAGATTTTGAATCATCTGGCAAACCATTGAAAGTGATAGTTGCTTCAAAGTTACCGCGCTCACCGGCATCCCCGCCACCATGAACGATTCCTGAAAGAGTGGCATTACCAGAAAGAATTCGCCCGTCTGGTTCTGTATGTTTGAAATAGACAACACGGTCTTGACCTGTTTTAGCAAGTCGTTCGCGAATAAACGATTGTGCATCACTATCAGCATATCGGTGGTGACCTTTAAATGCATAGCTTGTCGAAACAGATGAAATATTCGTTTGCTTACCGCCTTTATCAGCGTAGTAAGAATAATCCGATGAATCTTCATCATTTTTTAGATCGACAGATTGAATGCCTTCAGCTAGTTCATAAAGTTTGCTAGGTGGTGTTACCTTACCTGTGCCAGGGGCAACAGTTCCTGCTTCTCCAATTTCGTACTTATTGAGGTAATTTAAAGCAAATCCTGTATAAGTCATTTTTTTCTCCTTATTTTCTAATATTTAGTGCAAGCGTTAAAACATAAAGATAGGCATCATGTTCTTGTTTTCCAAGATTTCTTGGTTGAGTATAAACGGAACTAGAATCAAAGAAAAAAGAGCCATCTCCTGATTCAAGAGTTACCAATTCATTATTTTCATAACGAGGTAATCTATCAAAATCATTGGCTATCTTCCATGCATCATTGTAAGCTTGCAATTGGTCAGTGTTTTTTATTGTGACTTGGACTAAAAAAGACATTTCCCTACCAAGAGAAAGGTCTTTTATTCCTTGTCCAGACGCCACAGATTGAAGCGATATGTCACGCTCATTATCTTGTGGAGGATTATCCTCTTGGATAATTTGGCGGCCGCTATCGGTTAATCGTGGCGTTTCTAGTTGTAAAGTTCGCAAACGATTAGAAAGAACTGAAAATATATCCATCAAAGATTCTCCTTAATAGCATTTTGAGCAACTCTTCTAATATCTTCCATGTCTCGTGACTTTGCAACTTCTCCCCACCTCTGCTCGGCATCTGGATTATGTTCCTTAGATGGGGTACCAATGTAATAGGCATAAGCAGCATAATCTGTATCCCATATTACTTGCCCTTTATCAAAGTTACTAGCGCTCCAAACGCTCGATTCAGTTGCTCCAGTATCTTTTTTGACATACTTATTGGCTTTTTTAGCAAACTCTACGCTTGTTGGATTGAGTGCTTTTTTAATTGCTCTATCAACTCGGTTAAAGTTTCCTTTAAATTTAACACTCATTGTAACTGTACCTCCAAATGATGAGGGGTTTCTTGGTCAGTATAAGCTTCAAGACAGCCAATAATATTCAACTTCTTATTTTTAAAAGTTATTTTTCCTCCCTCATTAATTTCAATGAAAGGGCTAGAGTTTACTGAATCAATAAACAGAATGCCATTTGTATAAGCTTCTGTATTATCCGATTTAGTTACTTTCTTTCGAGTTGGAGTAAATCGTACATTCTTAATTACTGTACTTTTAGGCTTAGAGCCACCTCCCATAGAACCATCGCCAACGTTTGGCGGCTCTGTGTAGGTTACTTCATGAATCAGTAGTCTTTTCGGGATTGGTTCAAATAACACTTATTTTTACCTCCTTTTTGACTAAAAGACCCGTTCCTTCCAGATACATTAATGTACTGGGAGATACTCTGTTTGTCTGCCTGCTTGAAGAAGGTTGGCTTGAAGAATAACTAAACCCAGAAATAGAAACGCTTTGAGATGATGAACTGACGCCGTTTATATTTGATTCAATACCTTCAACTTTGAAGTATTCAATTTGAGCACAAACAGCCTTTTTAATTAACTCTTGGACATTTGTTTTTAAATTATCAAATCCAATTTGAGGTATTTTACAATTTGTCAAAGAATCAATGATATCCTGAGAGCGTTTATTAAATTTTGGAAATCCATCATTTGCTATTGATTCTCCTTTATAAGATTCATCATAGTAAGTTTTATCTACATATTCCATTTGACCTCCTTTCCAAAAAAAAGAGTGGCATAAACCACCCTTTTTATTTAGAATTATTTAGCAGTTACGGTAATCACGCATGACTTACGGTAATCTCGCATGTTGCAGTTTTACCATTTGAAGTTGTGGCTGTAATTGTTGCTTTTCCTTCTGCAACGGCAGTAACAGTTCCTTGAACAGGAGTGACTGTCGCAATAGCAATATTATTAGAACTAAATGTTACAGTTTTATCGTCTGCGTTATCAGGAGCAACTGTAGCAGTTAATTTTTGAGTTCCACCAACAGCTAAGCTTGCAGTTGTTTTATCCAACGTTACCCCAGTTGGTTCTTGGGGAACATCAGGGTGTCACCGTAACAACACCAACCATCTTAAGTTCACGGATTACGAAGTCAGCTGATGTCAAAACAAAATGATAAGTTGCTTGTTTAGCAATTGATGTTGGATCGGCTGCAGCTGTCTGCATTTTAACTTCATATCCAAGAACTGGGGTCAAATTTTCAAATGGTGAGAATAAAACAACCTTATCTGGGAAGTTATCAACTACTTCAACTGCAAAACCAGCAATATTTGTAAGTTGTCCATTAACAATTGCTACATCCCCAAGATTAGTTGCACGGCTTTGGATTTCAGCAACATAATGAGTTGAAGTTTTCAATGACATAAACCACTTGAAGTTAGAGTTGATGTATTTGCTTTCGAATCCTCCCACAACATCAGTCGTAAGTGTTTCGATTGTTGGAAGCGCAGTAGGTGTAAGTTTAACAACCGCTCCTGCTTGCGCTTTTTTAATGAATCCATCCTTTTGTTTCAAGAATTCATCCTTTGAGGCAGTGTCTCCATTAAAAGCAAGGTCTTGTAAATCAGCTCCAAATTGTTGTTGCATAAGAGTTGTCAACGCTTGGCGTACATCTTGGCCACGAGTTTGAGCAGTATAAAATACATTACTGTTTTCAATCCATGCATCAACGAAAAATGGTGAAAGAGTAAATGATACAGAAGATTCTTCGGCAATATCTGAACCTGTAGGAGTTGTAGCTGTTCCTTTATGCGTGCGCATTGTACGGCGTTTAACACCAAGCTTATCGATAGAACCTGTTGATGATTTAGCAAAGTAAGGTGGCAATTTTTGAAGAGTTGCTTGTCCAGAAACGACATCCAAAACAAATGCACGCGCATTGTCAGAACGAAGCGTCACGTCGTTACCTGCTTTAGAAATAGCAGCAAATTGTTTTTGTAAAAGTTCTGTGTTGTTCATATTGTTTTTCTCCTTTAGTCTTCAATTGGGAAAAGTGCATCAACATAACTTGGTGTTGCTGACTTTTTAACTGTTTCTGAAATAATTTCATTAGTATTGCTGACACGAGCTTTTTCTAGAGCTTCAAGACGTCCAGCCATTGGAGCAATTGCTTCAGAAACTGCTTTTGCTACTGCTTTCGCATCAAGTGCTGTTTCTTCTTCATCCTCTTTGTCTTTTTTCTTTTTAGGGTCTGCTTCAGGGTCTTTTGTAGCTTTTTCTAGAGCTTCCAAACGATCATTGATTGGTGCAAAAGCTTCACCTAGAGCTTTTTTAAGTTCTTCTTGAGTCATTTCGACTTCCTCCTGTTTTTTTAAATTAAAAAAAGACTTAACCGTACTGATTAGTCCTTGTTTAGTGAGTGGTTGTGTTGTTTGAAATGAGTTAATTAATGCTGATAATTCACTAATTTCTTTTTGGATTCCTTCAATCCTTGTTGAATCATCAACAGCGTAGTTATCCAAAATATTCCATGTTGCGGAACGAAACGCATCAAGTGCAGCATTAATATCACGATACATTTTGCTGTTATTGAAGTTGTCAGTGGTCTGTTTCTTAACTTCTTCGACCTCAGCTGTTCCAGCAAGAGAGTATCCTGTAAATTCTCCCTTTTGGATTGACTCCCAAAGTTCATCTGTAGCTTTCGTTACAAGAACCCAAGTTCCTTTAGCAATAGCAGTATCACCTACCGTCATATCACTTGGAGCGACATAACTTTCAACAACTTTTCCAGCACTCGTTTTAAAATCATGTTGCTTATCAATGTTTTGATATTCTTCCATGAATCCATGTGCTGCTTTTTCAATCGTTTCAGCGTCCATAAAATCGCCGTGTGCATCTTCTACATCAGGCTCATAAACAACTCCATAAACTAGCTTTTGAGGGTCATCTGACTTTGTTAAAAGTTTTACTGTCGTTTCAAAAGTTGGCTCACTAGCAGATTTAGTCAAAAAGAATTGCTTTTTATTTGCTGCTTTGTCAACATACGAAACATGAGTAACTTTTACATTTTCTAGCTTTCGCATTTTTATCCTTTCTGTTTAATTTTTGGTGTACTTGTCAGCAAGTACAGGATTCATGAAACAATGACAGCTGATAGAATTTCCTGGCGATAATTGAGGGTCCCTTGGATACCTCGCTCTTTCGCCATCAATAATAAAGAAATCATCAACTGCAACAACTGTTCCGTCTGCCTGCCCATGTGACATTCTTGGTTCTCCTATACCACTAGTATGCATCCATTCCTTTCCTACTATGTTCGGATTGGACATCATCGCTTCATACTGAGAGCCTGAATACATCCTTAAAACCTCAGTAATTGATGTAGTTCTTGCTCTGCTATGCCCAAACTCGTCTAGTTTAGAGAGGTTACGCTCTAGCCATTTAATGCCCTTTCCTTCGTCAAACGAGGATTGAACAAGAAAAATGAACCTCTCTTTAGAAGTTAGGTCCATTAATTTCGGTAAGCCTTTAAGCCACTTATCAATTTCCTTTGAATGACGGCTTTTAGGATTAAATTCACTATTTCCTTTATATTTGCTATTGAATTTATCAAAAAGCGTTACGTAAGAAAGTTTTATTTTTGGATTGACTCTTTCGGACATTTTACTAATGAAAACTCTAGCTGCAAGTGCTGCTAGAATCATTTTCCGACTTGGTTTTTTATCTTTCTGAGCTAACTCTTCCAAGATTGGTGCAACTTGCTCATAATCTTCCTGAAGTATATCCTCTAATTCCTGTTCAATATCAGATATATTATCAGCAAGAGTTTCAGTAAAGCTAAAACCAGCCTTCCTTAAAAGCTTAATCAGCTCTTCTTTTTCCTCTGCTGATAGTTCTAAGGATTTTTGAATTAATTCCGCATCATTCATCACGCGCCCTCCGCATTATTTGACGGATGCCTGCCGCTATATCTGCCCCTGTTTCTGTGCCATAAGCTTTAGATAGGTCCACACCATCAGAATTTAGCCCGTTTTGAGCGTTAGACTGTTTGGCCGGTAAATTATACTCCTCACCCTCAAAGTTCTCTAAAGGTAAGCCAAGTACATCAGATAGAGGTCCGCGCAAATCATTTGGAGCAATGGAACCAGCAGAATTTGCAACTTGAATAAACTTGGTAACGTCATCCATATTTTTAATTTTTGGAGCTTTAAGATAAACCTCAACATATTTAAGGTCATACTCTTTAAATAAAGAATTAATCCGCCAAGCATAAGATTCACGCAAAGGTTGAAAAACTTGTTCCTCTGTTAATTCTTTGGCAGTCTCAGCAGTGTTTCGGTTGTAGTCAGTAGTCTTTGCCACATATATTGGAGGAAGCCTGAACGCCCCTAAAACAGCTTGAGTGACATTCTCATCATATTCAAGGAAAAGTGCATCTTTTTGTAAAACATCAGCAAGATGTTCAACTCTAATTGATGGCTTACTTTTATCTTCTCCATATCCTGCCGCTTCTTCGCCTGGCGAAACTTTTTCAGATTCTAACAGAATAAATTTATGTTGATTTTCTTCGCCACCAATTGAATCAGCATAGCTCTTCAAAGTCGCTTCACTTGCTTGTGTAAGTTGAGCATTTTCAAGCATGATTGCCAGAGGAATGTGCCGACCTTGTACAAAATAACGATAATTCAGCTCATCGGCTTTACGATTACCAATAATTTTAATCAGCGGTCCAATCCATCTTGGAACGCCATACGGGCTTTGAAAGTCTCCGATTTTAATGTGGATAACTTCAGTTGCTGTTCCATTGCCAATAGAACCATTCGTATCAAGTGGCGTTGTATCACCATAAGTCTTAAACCAAGTCCCAGAATTTACGGAGCTATCATCTGAGTTGTCACGATAATTAAAATATCTAACCTTAATCTGTTGCCCTTGGTCATTAGTGACTACATTCTGCTTGGTAACTGTCATAAATTCAGGCTTGATTGAATCAATCCCCACAACATGACCGACGCCATTTCTAATAACTTCAAAATATCCGTTTCCGCATTCTTCGACTTGACGAATGACTTCTTGGATGATTTCCTTAGGAGGGCGTTCAAAGCTTAATTCATTGAGTAATGCTGTAAGAACATCCCACTCTGCTTTTGTTTCCTCGTTTTCGTTGGAATCATCCATTTTGTATCTCAAATCAAGACCGAATCCAGCAACGTTAGTTGCATAAGCTTCAATACATTGGTTAAGAATATTGCTATTATCAACAACATCTCTCAAAGCAGCGATATCATAAGGAGGACTAATTAAAGTCAAATCTCTTCTAAAACTCTGTTCTCCATTTTCGCTTTTGATAACAGAAGCTAATACCCTGCTTTCATCTGCCATAACAGCCTGCTTCTTTAAACCTTTGGGAATTCCACCAGATTTCCCACCACTAATAATTTTAGATGTCAATTTATCACCTCCCTAAAATGCTGTTGTTCTATTTTCTCTTCTTGTGTGTACTGGCCTTTTATCTAATCTGACAAGTGCCTGAGTCATACTATCGACATCATCATCATGCGCTCCATTTGGAAATGCTGTCAGTTCATCAAGTATCTCGTCACTATATGATTTCCATAGTGGATGTGGTAAATAAACATTGCCAGCCTCCCATAGAGGAGATACCGCCTGCGCTCTTACTTCTTTACCACCTTGTGGATTTACTGGTACTATACCTTTTATTTTTTTCTGTAGCATTTCAATTACTGCAGAACCGTTGGCTTTATCCTCAATAAGTTTTCCAATAGCTTCTGGATGCTTGGCTGTCATGACTTCAATAGCCTTCATAGTATCGACTATCCCCATTCGCTCATGGTGGCGGTCTAGTAAATAGTTTTCTACACCAGCACGCGCCCAAACTTGACCAGAAACAAAGTCAGATGTGTTTTTATCTTTGAATGTGCAATCCCATGACTGCATTTGAATATCAAAATGACTTGGCATGACTTTTACATCATCACCAAGTCCTAATTTAACTTTCATTTCGAGCGTAGGCACATAAAATTTAGCCCATGACCGTTTAAAAATATCCCCGCCAGCTGGTGTTGGTCTTTGTTGATACAAAGCTGCCCAACCGCGAGAGCCAGTTACTTCTTTAGTTTGTCTTGCCCACTCCTCGTCTTTTCCGATTTCAGGGGCAAGAGACTCACCAATTTCACGATTTAATAAGTCATTTTCTTCTGCAACAGCTGGTATTTTTATTTCAATCCACGGCAATTTATTTTCTTTAAGAAGTCGTCCTGCTAAATCATCCTCATGCCATCTAGTCATGATAACAATAACAGAACCATCAGCAGATAAACGGGAGTAAAAGGTATCTTGCCATTCGCTATATATTTTGTCACGAATAGTTTTAGATTCCGCCTCAGCCCTATTTTTTATAGGGTCATCTATAATAAGTAAATTTGAACCACGCCCTGTAGCTCCACCTAAAATTGATGTGCTGTAAAGTTGCCCTAAATGTTTATCAATTCCCCACTCTGAAACACTAGCAGTATCAGAACTGATTTCTAAATCAAATAATTCCTTGCTGAAAGTCCTAAACTTTTCTCGGTTTTTTCTACCAAACTTCTTATAAAGTTCTTCCGAGTAAGAAACAACCATTGCAAGTTTATCTGGATTCTTCATCAAATAATATGAGGGGAAAGATTCTGTAATGAATGTTGATTTCCCATGTTGAGGTGGTAATTCAACGATAATAAAAAGACGCTCACCGTCTAATATTCGTTGCAAATAAGGAGCAATATACCTTTGATGTCTTAACGGCACAAAAGTACAGTTATTAGCATAGTAGAAATAATCAATATAATTTCTTCTAGCAAGCTCTTTTAGGGCCTCCTCACGAATTTTGTTCATATCATGTTCCATCAATGCCATTTGCTAACCTCCGAAGTTCTTCTTCTGTTAGGTTTTGCATAGGATTACGAACCCCAATATCACCAGAAATTTGTGTTTCTCGTTTATCTCGCCATTCATTCGGCTTACGATTTTTAAGCCAGAAAATAGCCGCAGTTGTATCTGGCGCTTGTTGTTTAGTAACTTCTTTTGTTACCAATAAACCAGCATCCGTTAATTCTTTTGTGATTTCAACAAATTCATAACCTAAAGCACGTTTAAACAAAGCATTTTCGACTTGAATGTCAACAACTTCTTTACCCTTTTTTAGGGCCTCCAAAATCTCCAGATGACTTTTTTTCCAATTACCCAGAGTTGAAACGGCAATCCCCATATTATGAGCGATTTGCTCCTCTGTTAAGCCGTCTCTTGCCCAACCTTGAATCTTGAGTAATCCTTCTTCTAAAATCCATTCTTCATATTTAGCTTTTGCCATTTCTCCTCCTTTCTAAAAATCTACACAAAAAAACCGCTATTTCTAGCAGTTTTTATCACTTGGAGAATTATGAGTATTGGCTCTTCGTCTTAAACCATGATATAAGTATACCACTTAAAACACGGGGTAAAATTCAACGAATCATTCAAAAACATTTCACGATTTTACCACTTACAAATAAGGTCTAATCATTTCTTTAAAAGATTTGTTCCAACGCCATAATGTGGTAACACCTACAAACATCTCTTGAGCTACTCCGTACCATGTCATTCTTTGCTGATAATGAAGAAGTAAAGCTTGTTTCGTCTCACTACATTCCACATCCCAGAACATATCAAGTATTTCTTTTTGCCTTTTCATTTTCCCAAGAATGCCATTGAGTTCATCTTCCTCAACTCTTAAAAATTCCGACTCTTGCGGTGCTATTCCAAGTGATTGTGTTCTAATCCCAAGATTATCTGTAGGTTTTCTAGCCCTTAAATCAAGCTCTCTAGCTTTGATATTTGCTGCTAACTTTCCTGTCAAGTAATCTCCAATAATTCTATCTAACTTATCTGCCATTAATCAAATTCTCCTTTTGTGGTATAATTAAGTTAGAAATCCTTTAATTGAGCCCGTTGCCAGCGGGCTTTTTTTGTTTAATTAAAAGAGTTAATTCCAAAAGCGACCACTATAATAAAAATCACAGCTAATATTGCAAATATCCATAACCCGATAATCTTAGCTAGTAAATATATACCTAAAACATACAGCATAAACAAAGCAACAATTCCAGTTGCAATTAGTAATGATTTACCCATTTCTCCTCCAGTTGAGTTTAGCGAGTTCCTAGCTCAGTATGATATAATATAACTGACCGAAAATAATATAATAAGTTGTTGTAAATCGTATTTCGCTCAAGCTTGGTCAGCTTGGGCTTTTTTTGCGTTCAAATTAAATCTTCAATTTTGCATTCTAATGCTTTTGCAAGAAGTTTATCCCAACTTTGGTCTTCTGGCAGATCATCATTTTCAAGCCTATTTTGCCGTTCATTATCTTTTATCAACTCTATATAAGTTTGTCTAAAAGGTTCAATCATTCTTTCAGCTACTTGCTCAACCGAAAGTTCAAGTTCTTCTCGTCTTGCTTTTAACTTATTTTTCATCTCCACCTCAATCCATGTGTTTATCAAGCCATTTATCAGGGAACACATTCTCAGACTCGTCAAGGTCTGAGCGGTTGAAATCTTGTGAATGGAATTTTTTACTCCAATAATCTTTCAACTCAATTCCGCATCTTTCACAAGTGATAGTCCCATAAATATCAACTGGGAAATCCCACTTATGCCCGAACAGCTTACACAAAAGTTTCATTTTACTATCCTCATACCAGTATTCGTCTGGCTTTCTCGTACAAATCCATTGCGCTTTAGATCAATAATAAAATCAGTTACAAATTTGTACCCTAAATTTAAAGCAAGTTTTCCTAGATAGTTGTCAAATTCGTGTTCTTCTGTCAAAAAATCATCACATAAAGTCTGTTCATCATTTGATTCTAGCCAATCTGCAACATCATTTCTTACTTTCATTCAATCCCTCCCCACCAGTCATTGACCAGCGATAT
>UMKW01037338.1_pt1 | contig 19931 bp, 21 predicted proteins | sample 1966391 | NCBI WGS metagenome assembly UMKW01 (sample SAMEA4836183, study PRJEB28245) | human gut metagenome | biome: gut microbiome; material: fecal sample | place: Denmark | collected 2008
CGCGAGAGGTGAGATCGCCGTTGTAGCCCTGCTTGAGGTTGACGCCAACCTCCCTTGGTGTACCCCGGTCATCTTAAAATGCCCATTTACGCATGCTTTACGATACGATGAGGGGGGGAAAGGCGCCATGCGCATCGCAATGTGAAACAGGCTCCACTCCGGTGTGTAGGGAGGATATGATTGGAGCAACAAGTGGTTCTACAGGTCTATTGCGGCAGGAAACTCCCGCATCGAAGGGCCCTCCAGCTCACCGATGAACTTATAGAAGATTCGCACGCTTTGCCGAAATGGCTGGTTGCGGTGCGTAGCCTTCTGCATTCCTTCCGGCAATTCTTTGGGGCCAACTTCTATCCGCCTGACAAATGTCACCAAGGTATCCCGATCCAATTCCTTGATGTGCGTGTACTTATTGGTCAATTCAAAAAACGCTCGATAGCTTTCCTGCGTTTCATTTACCGGATCAACGACGCTCAGACAATCAATCGTCTTTTCAAGGCCAATCGACTCTCGTTGGAGCTCAGAGAGCATCCGTTCCAAACGGCTGTCATCAATTTTGCCCTCGGCATTGTCCGTATATAGTTTCGTTATAACCTTATCGATGGTAGCCAAACGGGCCTTCGCCTTTTGGAGCTGGAGCTGTTTGGCCTGAATCAGATTATCAGCACCAGCACGCTGCATAGCCTCTCGAGCTACGGTTTCTTTCTCTTCGGAGCTTAAACAAATGAGCGAATTCAAGTCTTGGCGAACTACCTCAAGTATATCGCTATACTTGATGCGGACACCAGCGCAGGGATCCGTAATATCAGGGCGATGACGATTGCAACTGAGATACCAGTACTTTTCTCGCTCACCTTTATATACAGTTCCGCACGAGCACAAAGCGTGCCCGCATTGCGCACAAAAAGCAATCCCCGAGAAGATACTCCGCCGGACATGATCGTATTGGCGAAAGTCAAAGGTGCCCTTGCCCAAATTGAACTGAGCCAAATCGAATACTTCCTGCGTTACGATCGGTTCATGGGTGTTCTCTGTGACTGCCCATTGTTCCTTTGGCACGTTCAGTTTTTTCTTTGACTTTACGCTGACTTTCTTGGACTTTCCCAGGAGCGTGTGACCCAAGTAAACTGGATTTTTAAGAATTCGCTTGACAGTCGTATAATTCCATAAATCGGACGCTCGTGCTGCTCCATCTTCCGAGAAGTTCCCTTTATAGAGGACCTTATACTTTAATGGCGGCATGATACCGTCGCTATTAAGATCCATAGCTATTTTCCGGCTCGAGTCCCCGTTCGCCGCAGCCTCAAAAATTCGCTGAATGATCGGTGCCGTTTCCTCATCCGGCACCAGCCGATTCTTGTTTCGGGGGTCTTTCACATAGCCGTAGGGGGCACATGCGCAATATAGGCCTTTCTCCCTCTTGGCTTTCAGAACCTCCTTGACTTTTCTTGAACTGTCACGAAGGTAGACTTCATTCATGGCGAACTGGAAAGGCGCCATGACGTTTTCCTGCTCGGTATCGAAGTTGTCGGCTACCGTCAGATAACGAATTCCATGCTCAGGAAAGTACTGTTCAGCATAATAGCTGGCCTCTCGCATGTCTCTGCCAAGTCGCGAAAGGTCTTTAGTGATTACGATATTTGCTTTGCCTTGCTCTAAAAGCGCAATCATCTCTTGGAATGCCGGACGGTCAAAGTTACCACCGGACCAACCATCATCGACAAAAACGCGAACCATGAGTATCTCATTCCGTTCACAATAGTCTTGAATGATCATCCTCTGGTTCTTGATGCTGGAGGATTCACCCTCGGCAGCCTCTTCATTAGATAGTCTCAGGTAAGCAAATGCGATTCTGCGAATGTCGGTTCTCACATTAACCTCCTTCGACGAACCGACCCACTATAAGACATTATACGGCATCGTCTGTACCTTCGTCAAATGCAGATTTTCCGTTCTTCTCTTTCAGCAGTCGGCTTATAATCAAATCTGGAACAGATTGGGCGTCTGAATAGGATCGGTGGACAATATAGGTCGCTTCACCAAGTTTTATTTCACTCATTTGGTTTTCTTCGCCTCCACCGATAGTATTCTCCAGTTTCGGATCCATCATGCGGTTCTCCTTCTACATAAACGAAAGAGCTCTTCAGAATAAATGTAGAAAAAGAGGGCCTTTTGACCACATTCTGGAGCAGGCTCCGGATCGATCATAGAAAATGACCCGTCTCCCAGAATTGTGGGAACGCGCTCCCGCGACTATGCGCCTCGCGCACTTCCTGCACTGTTCGAATGGGAAAACGAGGGGCAGGCCCCTACGGCAAACCTTTGACCATAATTGAGCCTTTCAGGCGATTAAACCAGCAGTTCAATGACAACTGCTGCAAGGACAGATATCATAGGATCAACGAAAAGAGACGAGGAGTGAATACAATGAACATTAAAGAAGCTTTCCGCTTTCAGAATAAGCTGCAGTCCATGATGACCGATGCGCAGAGCATCCTCGGCAACAATGGCAATATCACCAAGGTGCAGAACACCTATCTCCGCCACAAGGTCATGGCAGAGGCGGAGGATGAGGTCACTATGGAGGCCCCCTCCACCGAGTATAGCGAGAATATCACCGAGATGGCAGAGTTCCTGCTGTTCCTCCTGGACGAGCGGGAAAAGTTGAGCGCAGCAATCCATCAGGCAAAGGTATCTCTTCCTCTCGGCGCTGGCCTGGATGGTGAAGTGAGCCTCAATGGGAAGCGCCAGGAGATCGCCACTCTGCTCCGCCACATGGCCGGCTTGCGCAATGGCGAGGTTTTGATCCCTAACGGTGGAATCGGCTATCGGTTCAACAACGAGGGAAATCAGGTCTCCTACCGCTGCGATGTCAAGCGTGTGACCACCATCAATTTCGATCGCAATAAGATCCGGAAGATGTGCGCTGATCTGAACAAGAAGTCCGATGAGACCTCTGCCACTCTGGATGCTGCGTTAGTTAACACCCCGGTGGAGTATGAAGCTCCGTTCGATGTGAACGAGACTTTCGCGGATGCTTTTGAAGCACATATGTCCGCATTAAGCTGACCAAGCCCCTGCGGTTTTGCTCCGACTATCACGGATGCGGCAGAAGAAGAGAACATGGCGACCGGTTCAGTTGCAGACGAACTATAGTGCTGCAAATCAAAACAATCCGCTCGGTTGATTCTGAGCTCCAAAAGAAGACATGATCCGTCTTGTTAACGGATGCTACGAACCGTCTTCCTATCCATCAGCGCCCAACGCTGTTTCACCATATCGTGAATACGCTAACGCCGAATCTCGACCTTGCCACCTCACATCTCCCTATTCTGTTGGATATAGATAGATTTCCTATCTTGATACTGCTGGCCTTTGAGCCGTTCATACGTCAAGGAATGCTACCCTCGCTCCTCAGAGAGCCAGCGAGCGCATGACCTTGGCAAAAATGGTCTAAGCGATCTTGGCTCTCTGCCGTATCCGTGATAGTCGGAGCAGTTCTCCCATAAATAGAGGCGAGCAGCAGGCTTCGGCCTGCTGCTCACAAATCATCAGATTCAGTTTTGATGTCCGAGATACCAGGATGCCATCCATCGGCACTTCAAACAACGCACCGAGAGCATACAGATTATCAACGGAAGGCAGGCTCTTTCCTTGCTGCCATTTGTAGATCGCCTGCGGCTCCTCGAAACCGAAATAAGCCTGCAGGTCGCGGACACTCATCCCGCGCTCGACGCGAAGACGGATGATGTTCTTTCCGGTCGCAATCGGATCAATGACCGGAAACTGCTTCATGTTCATGGCAATCTCCTCCATCTAAAGAGTTTTCCCAAAAGGGAGTACTTCAGAATACTGGAAGAGGCTTCAAAAAGCAAGAGCAAACGCAATTTTGTAAAGAAACTGTCACATAAGGAGGTCCAATCTTGAGTCGAGAATGGAGGTGTTCTTACCAATGAAACAGATGATACCACTCAAAAAGCAGAGCAAGGAAGCGCAAAAGGAGCAACATGCGAAGCAGCGCGGTAGCTGGTATGATATTTGTCCCATCACAAGAACTGTGCCAAACGGTAAAGCCTATGACCGAAATCGAGTTAAACAAGAAGATCGAGAACTTGCTGACTGAGTCGGCTCCCAGGCAGCCATCCAGACGAACTGGCTCTGCGTATCGAAGAGAAATGCGCATCCGCAAGAATGACGCGCTCATGCGCATTGTCACAAGAAGGTATGTGCCTCATGCCGGCTATATCGATTACGGATTTGATGGTAACACACTGCTCCATTCAGGAAAGTATATCAAGTATCCCAAGAACAGTAATTGCCAGCGGTGGATGAAACGGGAAACCAGCCGAAAGTTCCGGAACTGTCAGGATCTGCCCAGAAAGGGAAACTACTATCGGCGCCTTTTGGACTACTGGTGGACATTGTATTAACTAGAGAGAGGATTCCTGCAGCGTAATGTGCGGGAACCCTCTCGTTTCTTGATCTATATCTCTTTCAGGCGCCTGTAGAAGGTTGATCTCGAACTGATACCGGTGCGATGCATGGCTTCTTCCGTTATATCCCTTTGTTACCTTGGCACTGCCGGTTTTGCACCCATTGAGCTTTTCGCATTCGACCAGGAGTTCCGGGCCGGCGGCGCGATGAATGCAGCCATCTCGCCACCGCCCAAGAGGGAGCTGTTTGCGGCATTGACAATCGCGTCAACCTCCATTTTTGTGATGTCATTTCTTACGATCTGGAGCGGCATATACGAACCTCCTGCAAAAGCTGCCTTCTGAGTAATTAAGCGACGAGCTTCTTTGGCAATAGATATATCTTTTTATCATCGAAGCAGATTTGCTCGGTACGGTTATAGATCTGGATCATCTCGTCCATCTTTTCCATGAACATCCGTGTCCCTGGATTGCCTATGGAAGCGAACCTGTGTACGGCATCCTTTTCCATATCGAGAGCACTCTTCTTCAAGTGTGTCCCGCCATCCTGAAGGAATTCATCAACTGGCCCCTCTTTTACAAGAGGGATACTTCCAATGAATTTCCCGACTGCATTTCCTGCCGTGCCGATACCTTTCATGACATTAGCATCTACTGCTGAGTTACTCAGCTTCTCTAAATAGTGTGAGCTCTCCTCGAACAAATCGCGGTAAGCGTCCGACATCTGCTGCAGTTCATCCCGAATCCCGGAAATATAGGATTCTTTGAAATTGCCGCTGAGCATGACCTCCATAAGAGATGACAGTGAGAATGTATAAAGGGACAAGCGGTAGTATTTGAATTCCTTTTCCAAAGAGGCAAACGACTGTTTCACACTAGTCTGTGTGACGACGCGCTGTTTTTTCCCGATCGACTCGGCGATCTTCTTCTGGTAACCAAGCATGTTCTTGCGTGCGCGATTCTGATAGGTGAGGACCTGGTTATGATTGCCGCTGACGAAACGTTCATTGTCCCAGTTGTCCTTATACTTTTTGATGATGCTCATGAGGCTTTCAACATCCGCTTCTATCTCAGATTCCTTTTCGATTTCAAGGAACGAGATGATCTGTCTTTGCATATCCTCAATTTCCCCAAGCTCCTGTTCAATTGAGAATAGAGCGACCGCCATCATCATAGTGGCTGGATTGAATGCTGCCGCTGTCTGTGTGGTAGCGGAAATTGGCCCCGCTTTTTGCAGCTGAGCCATTTTGGATGTTCCTTCCGCAGTTTTGAGTGAGGCCCAGAAGTTGCCGTTCTTTGCAGCCTTCAGGACATCGCCTACACCAGCGTTGGCTATGGTATAGAGGCCATCCGATGCGATGCTCGTTGTCTGCGTAACGGTATTCAACGCTGGGATGAGTGAAGACACCCCAGCGCCAAGCGTAGAGAGTTCCGCAATAGGAACGCTTAACACGCCTCTGCTGTTTAGATCCATCCTTGTATCCGCCAAGAGGCTCTGGGTAATATCCAATAAAGGCCCCGTATCGCCGCCAGACTGAGTTTCTATCGCGGTGTTCGTCTTGATGATCTCTCCCATGTCTTATCCTCCTCAATCGATTGAGAGTGTTCTCATTAGAGCTGTTGCTTTTTTCGCGGATCAGAAAAAGGCCGTGTGGGAGCTGCCGCATACAATATTGCTTTACACGACCGTTGCCCCGAAGGGCATTAGAGACAGCTTGGCCATTTTGAAGCATTGCTTTCCGATTGGAATGCCAAGGATCGTGATGCACCAGAGACAGCTCAGAATGCAGTATCCGATTGCCATCTCAAGGCCAAAGAAAATGATCCAAATTAGGTTGACGAGGAAGGAAAAGCCTCCACCGCCATACACAACTTCTTTCCCAAACGGGAAAAAGGCGAGACTTGCGAATTTGAAGCATTGCAGGCCAACGGGTATGCCGATGATGGTGATGCACCAAAGACAGCCGGCCAGCACCCAAGCAAGCCCGCCGAGCAATCCTCCAAATAGGAACCAAAGAATATTTCCAATCGTAGACATAGTCGTTACCTCAATTCCTCGCTATTTCGCACCCATTGCAAGCTGTCGCTCGATCCATGCCATCAGCAGCCTTACGATGCGTTCCTGCTCATCTTCCGTCAGCTCACGCCCTATCGGGACATGATACCACTTGTTCAAGCAGCCACGACAGCAGCAGGCGCAGGCATGCTGGGCAATAAACACCGGATGCCCACGCATTGGCGTTTGCTTGCCGTCATTTGGGATGATCGCCGGCGCAAGCCGCGTTCGGATGAAGTCGGCAGCATGGTGCTGAATGGTTTCCATGCCCTTGTCCATTATGTACTGCCTGTCCTTTTCGCTCAAATGAAACTTTGCGCGGAAAGCGGATTTTTGCAGGCGCAAAAGCGTTTGCTCAATGGTTGACATGAGCTCAATCCATCCTATCCCGCAGTACGAAAGCAAGCTTTTCCCGCAGATCCTCGCTAAAGCCGTCGAGGTCTGCCATTGAAATTACACCATCGGACAGCAGACTCAATATGTTCAGCTCCATGTTGGCGCGGCTCATGCGCATCACCACGCCACCGCTCTTTTTATCCTCGCGCACACGCTTTTCCAGTTCCCAGAACTTCTCTGACGCGGAACCGCCGCCTGAGAGCAGCGCGATATATTCGCGATTCCGTCTTTCCATGTACGCCTCCTGCCAGATAGGGAGACGAGACCTGAAAAGTCTCCAGTCAGATTCGTTAACTTTATTCATGCTGCTCATTCGGACACCTTCCATCCCAGATCCTTTATTTTTCGAACGAGCTCGTTCTTGTCCATTGTTCCGTCAGCAAACGCCTCCTGAATGCCGGGGCCAAAGGAGATGCTTGGAGCGCCGGTATTGCCATGCATCGCTGCCAGTTCATTCGGCGTCCAGCCGCGAAGGCACCACAGACGACTCCCGTTATGGTACTGCATCATAAGCCGCATAAGAGTACTGTGCTGTGTTTCCGTCAGACGAACGCCGACCTCGGACAACTCAATCAACATATTCTGGATCATATCCCTTGTACGAAGATAGCCGATATTTTCTGTCCGCCTATATGACCGCATGATCTTTTCCGACTCTGTACCGCTATACTCTTCCAGCAGAGCGGAATAAGTAGCAGGAACTTTCTTATAGTACTCCAGATTGAACTGTTCGTCCAAATTGAGAAAGGAAAACTCACTCAATTTCTTTCCGCGATTCTCATTCGGATAGGTTTTCCGTTGTCTTGGCGCGCATTCTCTTGCCGTGGATTTCAAATTCCCAATGAAATTCGAGAGGACGCTTTCCTCTGCCGATGCAGACGGTACCGCATATGAAAGGAAATACTCTGGTACGCAGTAGGGCTGATCACCGAGTTCATCCATCAGGGCATAGAAGGAGAACATTTTGCCATAACCAGCCCCGATCAATTCCTTTGATACGATGTGCCGATCCAGATCATTGTGCGGTTCCTCCGTGTACAGTTCTTCGATCTCATAAACCCGATAGGGCTGCACTTCTCGACGGACAATTGCGGAAAAGGCAATAAGATCGCGTCGGTGGATTCGCGGCGCACCGCTTTTGAGTTCCTGATAAACCGACCATACATCGCGCAGGGCAATGGCACCATACAGATTTGCACAGGCGGCAAATAGCGAATGAAGGAAATCACACGCCTCCGTCGATAAACCCGCCTGTGTATATAGGCGCTCTAGAGATTTCTCAGATAGTGGTTTTGGATAGGACATATATAGCTCCTCCGCTTCCATAATTCAGGCGTTATTCGTATTGCTCGGCGATCGACTTGACATGCTCTGCCATCTGCTTGACTACATCATCAGGCCCAATGACCTTCGCCGCCGTCTGAAATCCGCAGAGCCACGCAAAGAACTGTGGGCTGACGATCACATCTGTCCATACTGTAAAGTGATCTTCTCCATCCGGGACTAAGATCACATCCCGTCCGAGACGGTCGAGTACGGCGCCCACGAGGTGATTTTCGAAGCGGAGACGAACCTTGACCTCCTCGCCGGTGAACATACCAAATGTCTTACGCGCATAGTCGGCCATGTCGAGCGCCTCATAAGCTTTCTGACCGTCTCGTTCTTCATCCAGCACGGTGATCTTTTCCATCTTATCGACGCGGTAGTGCTTGATGATCCCTGCAGCAGAATCAAAGGCCACCATGTAGTAGTTCTCATCGTCCCATGTCATTGCAAAGGGACTGACAACATAATAAGCTCCGTCATGGCGGTACACGCGCTCCTTTGCGACATTATACTCGAAATACAGGAACCGGATCTTCCGATTGCTTGAGATGCCGTTATGAATCTCATCGACATTATAGTAGATGGACTCATTCATCGTTTTGATCCTGTTCTTCACGAATACCTGCCGGTTGAGCAGCTGTGCGCTGTGGATACCGGCCAACTTCTCGATTTTCTTGATCAGGGACAGCGTCTTCTTATGGGTAATAAATTTCGAGGATTGGACGCTATCCACGAGGAGCTTGAGCTCCGGCAGTTCAAAGTCCCGACTTGCTACATAGTAGCCGTGATTGTTCCCTTCGCTTACTCGAATAATGTCCAGGCCAAAATCCCTTAGCGCATCAATATCACTGTAAACCGTCTTGCGCTCTGCGGTAATATCGTGGGATTTCAGGTAGGCGATGATCTGGTTGGTAGTCACGGCATGGTCTTCATCTGAGTTCTTCAGCAGGTACTCCATGATGTAGATAATCTTCAGCTTCTGAAATGAGGAGCGAGGCATATGTTCATCATCCTTTCAACCTGGTCGAACCAATTTCTGTCAAGCAATGATATCATAGCATAAAACCTGTCCAATAGAAAGGACAACCTTTGATAATGGTTATTTGTATCGCAAAAAAGAAAGCCATGGGTTGAATACTCTCAGATATCCAACCCACGGCTTTATATGATTATCCATTATTGCATCGTTACTGTGCCGAAAACGGAGAATTCGATTCGGACAATAGCTCTTCCGAAGAATACGGTTACTTTGCTCATGGAGGAGCACAACAAGCATCCGGATAGTCCCCTCATGTTTTGGTGTCCGAGAATCAATGGCTACTGGAGTCCAGACTCTCTTCGCCATCTACACAAGCAAATGCTCGCCGCTGCTGGAGTGGATAAAAGTGTTCGCTTTCATGATTTGAGACATACATTTTCGACCTTAGCAATTCAGAGCGGCATAGATGCAAAAACGGTCGCTGGCATGCTCGGCCACTATAGTGCCGCATTCACGCTGGACACTTACACGCATGTGACAGAGCAAATGAAGAAAGGTGCAGCCGAAAAGATTGGGATTTTCATGAACGCAAATGTCAATGTGCAGATCAATGTCGTTCACTCGGCGAGTGCATCAGCACATGATGTTTCTGGATCTGTCCCGTCTAACTGCCTAACCCCGTTGAATTCGACGGATTTAGATCCCACCTCGCAGTAGATATTGAATAAGGAAAAGGGACTCTGAAATCAGTGATTTCAGAGTCCCTTTTTTCGTTGGTCCGAGTAGTGCGACTCGAACGCACGGTCTCTTGGACCCAAACCTATGTCTAAACCTTCAGGAAGCCCTGTTGCGCCCTCTTTGGCGCTTTCCGACACTCCTGCGGTTCCTCTTTGGAACTCTTTCGCCCTGTTTGCTTCAGACACCGCTTTCGTCTTTTGGGATTTGTGTGGGATGAAATTCTGTATATTAAAAGTGCTTCCGACCGGATTTACCCCTTCATCAGACGGTTCTATCGCAGAGAATAACTCAGAAATTGCGCCGCATAAACAAAGAAATAAGCGCGATGACAAAGAAACAGCAGGCTGACTTGGATGATAGCCAGCCTGCTGAACGAAGACGTTTATTCGATGTTTTGCCTTTCGGCAGCAATACGTGTTCTTTTGCCTGAGAATGCAATGCCGATTTTTATAATTGACGTAACATTCATTGCCTGCAAATCAACGCTGTATGCACGGTCGTTAATCTGTTGCAAGGCAACATTAGCAAGGTCTTCAAGCTGTGCTTCAGAGCGGCCTTTTCCAGCCTTTAATTCAATCAGAATACCAGGAAGCCGCTTATTCAAAGGAAGCATCTGAATATCAAATCGTCCATCACCAGCTTCGCGATTGGAGGTAATGCGATAGCTGTTGTCCATCACAGCGCACATACCCAATATCAGACCATGGTAAAATGTTTCGTCGGCAGCATCGTGGAAACTTATTGTTTGGAGCAGAAACTTCTCCAAAGTTTTTTGCAGTGAGTCGCTATCTACCTTGTAGATAGCTTCCTGAATAGCAATAGCAACGGAACGAGGAATAATATTCTCAAGCTGAGAGAGGACCTCCTTGCTGTAGACGAAAGAAATCTCTTTGTTGGGCAGAGCCACTTCGCACATATAATCCTCGCCATAAGACTGGTCGCAGCTCACAGCCTTCAAATAACCTGCCACCAGCAGGAAGCTGTAAACAGAGGACGGATCATTCTGAATCTGCGGATAAATGACGCCAGTGTCAATGTGCGTAACGAAGGATTCGCCCTTCATCAACAGCTCCAGACGCTCCATAATATCCGGCGTTGCAGAAGCCAGCACCTCGCGGATGATGTCATTGCTTCCGGTAGACTGCCAGAACGCTTTGGGACGGCAGTTATTATTGAAGTATCCAATAACAGACCAGGGATTAAAAATCTCGGTATTGCCGAAAAGATAACCATCATACCAATCGCAGAGCTCCTGATATTTATCAGAAGCATGATAGTAGTCCGCCATCTCATGTACTTCGCTTGAAGTGAAGCCGAAATATTCACTGTAGCGCTCGTCTAAAATCGAGTTGATCTTCAGGTTGTTCAGGCCGCTGAAGATACTTTCCTTGGCAACACGCAGGATGCCGGTCAGGAAACCATAGCTCAGATGCGGATTGTCCTTCAGACCACCGGAGAACAGGTTTCGCATGAACCCGATGATCGTGTCGTAGAAGCCGCTCACATGGCCCTGCTGAATGGGAGTATCATATTCGTCAATGATGACGATAGGTGCGACATTGTGGTGCTTATGGAGGAGCAGCGTCAGTGTCCGCAGGGACATTTGATATTCCACTTCGTCAGCAGCTTCTGTTGCAAGAAGGGAGTATTCCTCTTTTTCGTAATCACTAAGTGCGGAGCTGGATGCCAACTCGTCGTGACGGCGGAATTCCTGTGCGATCAGCTTTTGGAGCGTCTGATAGGTTTCTTCCCAAGAGGTGTATTTAACATCCTTAAAGGACAGGAAGATCACAGGGTACTTTCTATGATGGGCAAGATAGGATCCTCCGCAGGACCAGATTTTCTTATCTCTGAAGTAAACGGAAGTGTCCTCGGTCGTCTTTTCGAAGAAAGTGCGGAGCATATCCATGTTAAGCGTCTTGCCAAAGCGTCTGGGGCGGGTAAACAGAGATACTTTGGGGCGCTCGTCCAGAAACTCTTTGATCATTAAGGTCTTGTCTACATAGTAGTAGCTTTTGCAGGCGTCCCGGTAATCAGATACGCCAATGGGCAACGGCTTGCGTGCAGATGATGCAACAGGCTCCACCACACTCCGATGACCACGCTTATCCATCGGCTTTTGAGCGCTGTCCGGGATAAACCACTGCCTGCCCTCCTTATACGCGCCGGAAATGCGTCCGGCTTTGCAAAGTGCATTGACCCGCCGTTCGGTAATCCCCCAAGCGGCAGCCGCTTCTTTGATCGTCATATTGGAACACCTCCATTGCAGTTCGTCAAGAATATTATAACCACGCTTCCGAATAAAATCAACTATATTATTCCGAATAATGTCGGTGTTATTCGGAACGGTAGTTTTCCTGCAAATATTCCGTTCTTTCCGGTAGCTATTTCCTGCTTTCTGTGATATTGTTCGTTTGCCAAAAGGAGGCGACGATATGCAGAAAGAAAATACCCTGACAGTCGGGCAGTGGTGCGGCCAGTGGTTCATCGCCAACCGCCCCAAGTGGAACGGCAACACCGAGGGCGGGTACCGCAATCTGATTTACAGCCACATCATCCCCGGCATCGGAAGTGTGGCGCTCTCTGACCTGACAGAGCAGACCATCACCGATTTCTATGAGACGCTACGGAGTCAGGGACTCAGCGCCAGAAGCGTCTGGTGCGTCCACCTGCTTCTGCGGCGGTGCATGGACGAAGCGGCACAGGACCAGCTTATTCCCTACAACCCGGTGCGGCTCTGCCAGGAGCCCAAGGCAGAAGAATACAAAACAGCCCCTTTGCGATTGGGGCAGCTCCAGCGTTACCTGAACGCAGCGGAGCAGCTCGGCGTACTTCCCGTCATCTATACAGGACTATCAAGCGGCCTGCGGCAATGTGAACTGATCACCTTGTCGTGGGCCGATTTTCATATCCGCTGCAGGTACATCCTCAAAGGCCAACGGTTGCTGACGCTCAATGAGAAAGCGGCGTATCTCCTGACGCGGATATCAGAAACCAGTTCATCATATGTGTTCCAGAACCCTAAGACCGGAGTACCCTACAAGCTCCACGAGTTCTACTACTTACACAAGAAGATCCTGAAACAGGCCAGGCTCCCGTGGGTGGCCTTTCGGGATCTGCAGCGCCAGTGCATGGAGGTGGGAATATGACACTTCAGGAATACATCAGCTTCTGGCAGGAAACCTATGACAAGCATCAGAGCAGGCCGACTACCTATGCGGCACACAACTATGTATTCAAGAACCATATTCTCCCCGGTTTGGGTGATATACCGCTCTCTGAATTGACATCGGAGATGGTTGGAGAATTTCTGGAGGAACGGAAGCGCTTCGGCAATCATCGAACCGGCAGTTCTGGCTTGGGAGAAGAAACCATGCGGCACATCCACCGCCTGCTTCAGCAATGCATGGACCAAGCCATGCGGGATGGCCTCCTGACAGAGAATCCTGCCAAGGCATTCCGCTACCGCAAGTCCACAACGGTGAAAGCGAATATCATGACGCCTCTGGAAACGGAGGACTATCTGGACGCTGCCGAGCGGCTGGGCTACCTGCCCATGTTCATGCTGGCGCTGATGACAGGCCTACGCCAAGGCGAGCTAATCGCCCTGAAATGGAGCGACCTTGATATCGAAAAGCGGACGCTGACCATCGCAGAAAACCGTGCCGTGGTACGGCGAGAGCTGGTGGAGTACGGCAGTCAGACAAGGACGATAGCACTGACACCAGAGGTAATCGACATCCTAATTAGGGAACACGACAAGCACCCAAGCAGTCCGCTCATGTTTATGCACCCGGCCACGCTGAAACCTTACTCGCCGCAGATGGTGCGCCGGATGCACGATGAGATCATAAAGGAAGCGGGCATCGACCATATCAGGTATGTGGATCTCCGCCATACCTGCGCCATCCTCGCTCTGAAGAACGGCATGGATACCAAGGAACTGGCGCAGATGCTTGGACACTACCGCCCCACGATCACCAGGCAGAACTATGAACCCTATCTGCCCCACAAGGTACAAAAGGACGAAGATATACCAAATGAGGCCACCCAGAGCGAACTGCAACAGGCGGCAAATATTCTGGATAATCTTCTGAAGTTCTAATAGCTATTCCGCAAAAGGTGTGGTATATGTCTGTGTCACAAGGAGGCGAAGCCCATGAAATACAAGCTGATCAAAGAACTATATGACTGCTTCTACACTCCGCCGGAGCTTTCGGTACCCCGGCAAGAAATAGAGGACTGCCACAAAGCTTTGATTGAGGTGCTGGAGAAACCCGAACGCAGGCTGGTACTCCAGATCATCGATGCCAAGGACCGCATTGCCGAAGACACTTCCATCGACAGCTTCATCTCCGGATTTGAGCTGGCGTGGCAGCTCTCTATGGAACTGAACAACTATAAAAACGAGCGCTTGGCCTCCTGCCGAACTGGGAGACTGGGCGCTCGTTTCACACGCAAAGAGGAGGAGCCAAAATGAAAAAGCGTATCATCATCACCGTAGCATTTACCGCCTGTATGGCCCTGTGTGCCGCCGTGTGGCCGCAGGCCGAAACGGTCGGGGAAACACCCGCACCGCACCAAACACCTGCCGTAAGCGCCCCAGAAGCGACCGTTGTGGAAATCAAAACAGAAGCCGAAACGGCACTTTCGTCAGAGAAAGAAAAGGCTGTGATTCCGCAGCCGGAACAGACCCAGGAGGCCGTCGCAGAACCGAAGTCAGCACCTGCAGAAACACCCGCAGTCCAGCTCGCCCCGGAGCCAGTACCTGTCCCGGAAGCGTCTTATGGTCTCACCCCGGAGCGAGCTGCAGAACCGCCCGTAGCTAAAACAACCATTGAACCTCCGTCTGGCGACATGGTCTATGTCCCCGGCTTTGGCTGGATACAAAGCAAAGGCCCCAACCATGTCGAGTATGCCGAGGATATGTACGAGAACGGCAACAAAATCGGCATCATGGGATGACCTCAAAAACTGCGCCGCATAAACAATGAAAAAGCCACCTTGAAAATCGGCGATAAAAAATCGGTGATAAATGTCGGCGACAAACGTAATAAACCAATAGTCCGAACCTATGGCAATCAATAGATGTAGAATTTTTGCTGAAAAGTATACGGGCACACAATGATATAGCAAGCATCAACGAATAGCGGAAATAATACGAAATATGTTCAAAATGGTTGAAAAAGACGTAAACACTCAGTATAATATAGAAATGAATCTGCGGAAACATACGAAGACGAGGTGTGCCAAATATGTCTAATTCAATCAACGAAAACTATATTAGTATCGAAGATGCAGCGTTGTTTCTTAATATTAAACCAGTCACTTTACGCAAATGGATAAAAGATAAAAATGTGCCCGCTCACAAAATCGGTAAGCAGTGGAAGTTCAAACGTTCTGAGCTGGAAGAATGGGTAAAAAGCGGAAAGAGCGCTATGGAGTAATTTCGCTGATTTCGTAGGAACACTTAGGGAAGGAATATATAATGTCGGTTAATATAAAATGTGTTGACTTGTTTTGCGGCTGTGGCGGTATGTCACTTGGCTTTCAGAAAGCTGGATTCAACATCGTCGCAGGTATTGATAACTGGAAATCCGCGATTCGAGTATATGGAATGAATTTCAATCATCCGATTATAGAGCAAGACCTATTGGATGTAGATGAGGCAGTTAAAATAATTGCGGCATATGCTCCCGATTTAATTATTGGAGGGCCTCCGTGTCAGGATTTTTCAACAGCAGGATATCAAGACGAAAGCCGTGGCAGGGCTATTTTATCAGTCTGCTATTCACAAATTGTCAGCAAGGTCAAGCCAAAATATTTTGTCATGGAAAATGTCGCAACAATTCGCAATACGACATCTTTCCGTAATGCTATTGCTAATTTCCATACAGCAGGCTATGGATTAACACAAATGGTTCTGGATGCTGCGTATTGTGGTGTACCGCAAACGCGAAAAAGGATGTTTGTTGTAGGAATGCTCGATGCTCCAGATAGCTTCTTAGATGAGGAGTTGCGCCGTAATTTATCTCAGACACCTATGAGTATTCATGATTATCTTGGTGATTCGCTTGGGATAGGCTATTATTTCCGAGTCCCGACAAATTACAGCCGAAGGGGCGTGTTCAGCATTTATGAGCCGTCTATGACAATCCGTGGGGTTGATCGTCCAATTCCGAAAGGCTATAAAGGGCATCCTAATGATCCGGTCCCAGTAGAACAGGTGCGTTGCCTGACCCCGAAGGAAAGAAGCTACATTCAAACATTTCCGGAGAGCTTCCAGTTTGTTGGTGGAAAATCTGATGTCAATTCAATGATAGGAAACGCTGTCCCGGTCAATTTAGCGAAGTATGTTGGCTCGGCCCTTATGAGGTATATAATGTCTAACGAAAGTAGAGATAACAATGAGGGTAATTGACTTATTTGCGGGTTGCGGCGGTATGTCCTTAGGATTTGAAAATGCAGGATTTGATATTATCGCAGCATTTGACAATTGGGATGCCGCAATAAAAATATACGAAAGTAACTTTTCCCACCCTATTTACAAAAAGGATTTGAGTAAAGACGATATCATACAGCAGCTTTCTGATATGCGCCCCGATGTAATTATGGGTGGTCCCCCATGTCAGGATTATTCTATAGCAGGAAAGCGAGAACTGGGTAATCGTGCAAATCTTACGATAAGGTTTGGAGAAATCGTAATCGCAGTAAAACCTATGTGGGTAGTCTTTGAAAATGTTTATAATATTGAACGCTTTTCGACCGTCACCACGCTGAAACAGATGTTGGTAGATGCTGGGTATGGTATTACCACACGAGTTTTAGATGCAAGCCGCTGCGGCGTGCCACAAAAGCGTCATAGGTTCTTTCTAATCGGTAAGCTTGGCGAAAAAAATGGCTTTCTTGATGAGACGCTTGTGTCCAACCTGTCATGCAAGCAAATGACTGTACGAGACTACCTTGGTGATGCCCTAAACACAGAATTTTACTATATGCATCCGAGAAGCTACCATCGTCGGGCCGTTTTTTCAGTAGATGAACCAGCTGCAACGATTCGTGGCATTAACAGACCGATTCCAGATAATTACAAACGCCATCATGCTGATAAGGCTGATATATGCGATGGTGTTCGTGCCTTAACGACACGCGAGCGTGGCTATATTCAAACTTTCCCGGATACTTTTGATTTCCCTGGTGCGAAAACAGATGTCGAACTTGCAATAGGCAATGCTGTTCCACCAGCTTTGGCCAAGTATGTGGCGAATTGTATAAAGCAGTACTGTACTGAATAGGAACAGAAAGAGGTGTGTTTATGTCGTATTTCAACGAAATATCTGATTATGCAACATATTCTGGGCATGAAGCAGATTTTCATTTCTCCTATAATGCAAACAGTGGCGGCGGTCAGGCTTTTTTAGGTGGTCGGTTTTACGATGAAAATGGTCACTTGACTTCTCCGGAAACTTTAAACGGGCGAATCGTTGCGTTTAAATATCTCTTCCGAACCGAGAATGGTGAGGAAGTGTCTGTTGTTATTGATGATGAAAAAGCAAAATATGAAGTTAAACCACGAGGAAACGGCTCAACATCAATGAAACTTGGCATCGGGACCGATCGCGTGTCCCCGAGTAAAGTGGTGTCAGCGTTTATGATGTTGCCTCCTACCTGCGGCGTGAAAACGCCAAGCAATTTGCAATTATCCATATTAAGTGCAAATAATTATTGGCTTCAGTCCATGTGGCTTGAATGTAGCACAGAAACCGAAACACCGACTGAAGCTATTTTCATCGTGAAAGATTGCGTTTTTGGCGGTGGCGTGAGCAAGGAAACTACGGATCGGGCAGGCCGCTATTTTAAATTAGACATTGAAAAGCGGATTGCGGATATTATTGCTTTATCTCACAAAACAGATGCTTTTCGCGAAGAAATCGCAATGGCGATTAAGCTCTTTGCTGATATTTATCTTGGGCATCGCGCATTCAATTATGAAGAGTGCAATCAGGCAACGAAATCCCTTATGGAATTGCTTGCGCAGGATTTTCCAGATGTCTACTCAGGTATCACAGATCCGTTGTCTGCAATGCATGACATTGTGATAAAACAGAGTCATGAAAATACTGTCGATGCAGAGGACACCTCTGTTGATAACGAAGCCGCCTTTAAGGATTGGCTGGCACGTCTCCCAAAAGCAAACGGTGAGCTATATTCTGAAAATACCAGAAACCAGTATATCAGTGCACTTAAATCTGTTGCAAACCAGTTTGCAGATACTATCGGCCCTTTTACCTCTGTTTTTGAGATTGCTGATGTGGAGACATTTAAGAAAGTTGCTTCTGCCATCAAAGGTCATGCTACATATGAAGAGTTCAACCGTAGCCGTGGCAATGGCTCCTTATCCGCAGGCCTCGATTTGTATCGTCGTTTTTTGGAAGAACGGAATCCAAATGATGGGGTAGAATATCTCTCTCCTGCGTGGTTCAGACTTGCCGCTGAAAAGTATGTCCAAGTGGATACGGAGTCAAATGCTCTGTATCAGCAGTTTCAAAGTCTGTATGCCCCGGAAAAACTACGTACCCTCTCTGACGATGACCTGTTGGGGTATATTTTTCTCGGCGTAAATGATCGCAGTCTGTGCAATGCATTAGAGTTCGATGCCCAATATACACAGTTTGGCAGCATCGCTGGTGGCACCGCATACAAATACAATCTGTTCTACAGTAGAAATGAAGAAACCTGGAAGACCTCCTTCGGTGAAGGTGGGCAGCGTTCCGTGTCTCAAGAAGAGGCTCTTGAAATTGGCAAGCAAATCCGTGATGCTCTGGTGGCCGGTGCGGATGTTATCGCAAACCATGAAACACTTGCGACGGTCAACGACTACAATGCTCTACTGAATGAGTTGAACGCTGTCATTCCGCAGTATATCACCAAAATGTGGTTCTTGAAGTATTACCACATGATGTTCCCTCATATCCTGCCCAACTTTTACAATGAAGCATGGCAGAAACACATTCTCTGCAATTTGAACATTGTTCCTTCTGATGCGCAATTTATCCGTATGGGACAAATCAATGCTTTTGTAAATGAGTGTGGTATCTCAAACATCGTCTTTTCAAAAATCATTTTTGATAGTATAGGATCTCCAAAAACATTTTATCGAATTGGAACAGGCGACAATGGTATCTATTTTGGCGAGTGGCGACAGAATAACTACATTGCCATCGGTTGGAACGAATTAGGCGACCTCTCTGCTGCATACCAAGAGGATGCTGATAGCAAAGCAATAATCACCGATGCGTTAAAGAGCCAGTGGAATTATGATAACAGGCTGGCCTCGCGTAAATATGGCGAGATTAATAGTTTCTATTCGGCTGCAGCCGATACCACATACGCAGTTGCAATGGCAGGACAGAAGATTCTTGCTATCGGACTTGTGACTGGCGGTTACTTCTTTGATGAAGAAAAAGAATACGGTCACTGCCGACCTGTTCGCTGGCTCAAAGTTTTTGAGGAAGGAAAAACACTTCCTTTCGAGGGTGAAGGTAAGCTGACCACTTTCTATGAACTGAAAAACAGCGAAAATATATGCTACTTGTATTCTCTTCTGCATGGTCGTGATGAAACCGCTGTTTCTGTCACAGAAGAAGAAAATGTTGTAGCGCAAATCCGCCCGATCAGCTTCGCTACAGGTCTGAGCAGTGACCAACCCCGTAACCGTATTCTCTTTGGTGCCCCTGGTACTGGTAAGAGTTTTACGCTGAATCACGAAAAGGATCTGCTGCTTGCAGATGGTGGTGAGTACGAGCGCGTGACCTTCCACCCAGATTACTCCTACGCTAATTTTGTCGGTACATACAAGCCGGTGCCCTGCAAGGACAGCGATGGCAAGGACGCCATTACTTATTCCTATGTACCCGGTCCGTTCATGCGCACCTATGTGAAAGCCCTTCAGAACAGCAGAACTGATGCACCCAAGCCTTTCCTGCTTGTAATCGAGGAAATCAAT
>UMKW01053592.1_pt1 | contig 19851 bp, 14 predicted proteins | sample 1966391 | NCBI WGS metagenome assembly UMKW01 (sample SAMEA4836183, study PRJEB28245) | human gut metagenome | biome: gut microbiome; material: fecal sample | place: Denmark | collected 2008
GCAAACTGCCTATTGACAACTTATAGGAGCGTCGGTTTTATGGCGAATAACAGGTTGTGGTCGACAGGTCTCGATTTTCCCCGCACTTCCGGAAATGAAGCCTATTACCGGCCTTCCAGACAACAAAACAACGCCGCTGAAAGACCTCTCGATTAACCGATGAAGCCAGCGGTCGGCATAAATCAGAAGGGCAACCGTCATACGGCGGACAGCCCTTCTAGAGGACGCGGCCCCCGTAGGAGGACCACGTCATTCCATTTTGCTATATCCGTCTCAGCAAAGAACTTAACGCAAGGCAAACACATGCTTGCGATTTCAAGACCGCGATCAAGAAGCGCCCCACCTCATCGATGCACTCTCATCCAGAGTGCATCGCGTATACAACCCGAGTAGCATTATCTTAAAGCAAATGTGCGGCCTATTTATCGCGGCGGATGAGGAAAGGCAGCGCTATCGCACGTAGCGGCTTTCGTCCCAAACTCCGTCATCATTCAGTCCGATATTCGTTAAACAACTTCTCAACAATCGTGATTTCAACACTCTTATCCGAAAGCCTAAGCGGGTCTCGAAGGGATTCAAAAGCGGAATCCTGATCCGGAATTATCAAATCACCAATAAAGCCATCAATAGCATCCTCCAGCTCATTGCTGTAGTCCTGAGACTCCAACCAGCCAGACACTTCGGCTCCCAGATGGTCATCAAGTAACTCTTTCAAATGAGATTCGTCAAAGACGGATCTCAGTTGTTTTTCGGCGTCCTCACGAACCAATTGATCCCATTCTTCCCAATCTTCACATGGAGCAACACGCTCATGAATATCAGACATGTAATCAAACTTAAACCAGTCATCAAAATCGTCTTCGGCATAGAAATATAGCCATTCTTTACTACGAGCGATAAGCACTTGTTGCAAGACATCCGGATTATCAACAAGCCCCATGTCTATGCAATCCATCAAAGCGTCAACTAAGGCTGGCGCAGTGTAACATGATGTGCCGGCAACAAGATGGCGGAGCAATTGTTCAGAATTAACAAGCTCAGAGATTTGACTAGCGTCAAGGATTGACCATTTATAAAATTTGCCAAATAAATAGGTTGAGGCAAGATTCCATGCCTCTTGGTCCGATGACTCAAGAGCATTATATATAAAGTCAACAATCCATTGATTATCCGAATCCAATAATTTGCCTTCACAATGGGAAATTGTTTTAAATCCAGGCAATTCATAAAGCCTGGATATATTGTCCGCATATGGCAATCCATACAACCGATTACTAACAAAAGCATCCCTTACAACCGAAATAACTTCCGCACATTGATTAGCACCAGCAATACGCTCCAACTGGTCGACGTAGACAAGCGACTTCGCCATAGAGGATGCCTCGAGATTATTGTTTGCCAAGAACCAGGCACAATAATCATTCACTGAAGGGTTTGCCATTGATACGTATGGCTTATTGTCAATGAACACGGTTTTAATAATCGTGTCTTGCAAACGTTTTAACGCCCGATCAAACATATTAACTGAAGAATCAGACTGAACCTCAAGCGCCATCCTAGCTTCGTAGGCAATTCGCAGCGCATCGATGGCAACGTTGGCATCCCCTAAAGAGAACAACTGGTAAGCAAGAATGCGCTCAGCTTTCCCCAATCGGTCTTCGAATTCGTTTTGCCACACATCGTTCGGATGATCCAATTTTGCCTTAATAGCACTGGGAAAATCCAAAGGGTCCCTATTAGTCCAAAATTCCGACCTACAGCAGAATTCAATAATTCGCGGATTAAAGTTATTGTGCTCGCAAAGACCGATGCACTTCATTTGGCACGAAAAAAGCGATGAAGACGGGGCCTTCAATGCATCAACATACTCAACTGGAACTTTTTCAAAAGCAAGATTTGAAAGCATAATCCTTGCTTTATCGAGAATACTCATCTCTTTGGTATCGATCACGACAATGTCGGCTCGAATGCTATCAATGAATCTCTTAAAAGGATCATCGATTCTTTTGGCTTCATTCAGAATTGAAATACGGGAGTTGAGAACTGCATAGCAGTTTTTCATTTTTGAGATATATCTCAGAAGTGTAACCAACCCCCTCATCTTAGAAGAATCAATGTCAAGACACCGCTGGCCCAGAAAATCATCTAAAACAAAGAGCGTATTTTCGCAATCAATCTCGATTGCATTCTTAATTCTGTTGAGGTCATTGCAGGATGAATAGACCACTTTGTGATTAGCTTTAATAAGTTGAAGAGCAATCATTTGAGTAAGGACGCTCTTCCCCGTACCAGGGTCTCCAACAATTAATAAAATGGAGTGACGCCGCAACGACTCAATAGCTTTGTCAAATATGCTCGTCTGAATATATAGCCCTTTATGCGAATCCACATGATCTAGAAAGACCTTAGTATCAATATCAATCGCACGATTCAGCATAAGGCCAAGTATATTGGCGCCAGCAGTCCATAACTTAAAATGACGTTTTATGATTGGCAGAGCTTCCTCCCTTTGGAGGAAATCATCCAATTTAACCCTATCCACCACAATGCACTGGCTTATTCCCAGTGATTCGGCAACGTCGATCATCTTGTGCTGAACGTCTTCTGTTATACCCGCAGAGGCAACGATGACCAATTTGTCCGAAGGCATCTTATTAGACTTTTTGAGACGCTCGCATAGCCTGCTCACAACTTCGATCCACTTTGATGGAGGAACGTATCTAGACCAGTGCTTTGCCTGCATAACGACACGCACAGGCTTACCTGAACGATAATAATAATCGGAGGCATCAACCCCGCCGTCCGCACCTTCGGTGTAGCAGGATAGATCCACGCCCACGATCTTCTCGGTAACATCGCGCGCGAGTTTCTCAAACTCAAAACCATCCAGAGCGTCGAGGTTAAAGCCCATTACAAAACCGTCCAACATGAAAAGCAGTTATTGTTTCACCTTGCAATATGTTAATAGAAGCTGCTAATTTAGTTTTCAAAATTGCAGCTCATGGAACCGCCAACGGCTATCTAGCCATGCAGTCCAAACGCATCCGGGCTTATCAAGCCAGACGAATGGCGCAGGGTCTCCTTGAAGGCATCTGAAGTCAGGCGCCCTTCAATATGTGCTTCATAACAACGAAGCAATGTCTCAGTTGAGAGAACTGCGATTTCAGTTCTCTGTGCAATAGAAATCTGCTTCTCAGGAAATGGATCGCGCTCTTCGGGTCTTAGCTCAATTTGAGATGCAAATATTAAGACACCTTTAATTTTTCGGGAATCGCCCTCGGCCTCCATCTCATCCATTTTAATTTGCACATGATCGTATGTCTTTGAAATATGCTGTCGCTTCAGCCCACGGCTACTGCCTTTAATTTCAATCAAATAGAAAGTGTCATCGTAAGAGAAGTTGAAATCCTCTTCCTTATTGTCTTCGAAGGTTTCATCAACCTCAGCAATCTCGGCCAAAAGGTGCCGAGCATTATTTTCAAGATCAGAATCTTTGGTACAAAGGACTGACTTAATATCCCGATAACTAGAAAGGATTTTCTCAATCCCTTTCTTCTCCTCGTTCAGAACAGCCATTTGTTCATCTATTTCTTTTACTCGCGCTCTTTGTACTGTTTCATCATGAAAGCCGACTTCATCCAGCCAATCAGGAGTAAGCGAGGGCTGGACTTCAGGCGGGAATACGGCGTCAACAATCGCCGATAATTCAACGAAATTATTTACCATAAGTGTTGTAGCTGCAAACGCCTCAGAAATCAGCACAGCCGTAACAGTCGATGCGTTGGATTCCAAAATGACGTCTGCGCCAAAAGGAAGCGGCTTAGCAAACGAGAAATCTGAAGATAGCTCCACATCAGACAAATTGGTTTTCGACTCCCCAAAGCAAACGGGCATTGAAAATAAAAATAATTCCCCTATTGGAGATTCTTTAAAGTTGCTAATAATATTTTTCAAAGGGGAGTTTTTTAAATACGTACTCGAGCCAATAGAATAGTTATATCCATACTCATGTGAATAAATGTAATTCTGTGGCAATAGAACAATGCACTTAGACTTTTTAGAAAGTGCCATCATTTGCCTGATAGACGAAATGTCTGCATGATTTTTTAAAAGTTTGTCGCTGTCGTAATCGCTATTCCATAAATTCTCATCCTGCAAGTCAATGACCGTTAGCTCAAAGGCATCAAAGGCGCTCGCATTGCTGAATTCTCTTATCGTAAGGTCGGTTGTTTCCGTGAATCCACAACCCTGTTTTCTATATACCAATAACTGAGTCTTCATTACATAATCCCCCAATAACCAGAATGGATAAATCCCGTGTTAACAATTCATCGCAGTACGGAAACCATTTATCGGCTGTAGGCACAATATCCCACGCCTACAGCCAAAATGAGCCCGGACCCTTTGCCTCGCGGCGGGAAAGGATTGAACCCATGGGAATCCTTTGCACGAATTCTGCCGTCAAGGCGATGGATAATCAACTCGGACTGTTGGTTAGAGCTAATGATTTGTCCGCGATTTATGGCATCGCGTTGTGTCGTCGTAACGAATGAAGCACGACTCACCCCTTCGCCTTTAACCTGCCAGCTTCCGTCCGCCCGCTTTGTAACGTGTTGATTTCTGCCTTTCATGTTCACCTCGCCTTCGAAGCCGATTCATCAACGAATTCACAGCACAAGACTTTCAGCAAGTCTGGTCATGCTGTTCCGTTTAGATTTTAAGCACCGGTGCGGACATGAACTTAAGCGCGCCTTGAATACCCTAAGTCCGATAGCCGAACGCGCAAACAGTCCGCAAAGGCAAATGCATACACGATTTAACCAGACAAAAATAGGAGCGTCAGCCTGCGCCGATGTCCCAATGCGAACACGCTATATGTCGCATAAGCCAGAACCCATACGCCGGCATCACGTCCCCTACTGCCCCTGCGCCCTGTACCTGGCCTCGGTGGCCTCCTTGGCCGGGCGCCACCAGGACTCGTTCTCGACGTACCAGTCGATGGTGGCCTTGAGCCCCTCGGCGAAGTCGGTGTGCGCCGGCCTCCAGCCCAGCTCGCGCTGGAGCTTCGTGCTGTCGATGGCGTAGCGGCGGTCGTGGCCGGGGCGGTCGGCGACCCAGTCGAAGTCCTCGGGGTCGCGGCCCATCGCCTCCAGGATCATGCGCAGGACGGTGATGTTGTTCCTCTCGCCGTTCGCGCCGATGAGGTAGGTCTCTCCCATGCGGCCCTTGGTCAGGATGTCCCAGACGGCGCTGGAGTGGTCCTCGGTGTTGATCCAGTCGCGGACGTTCTCGCCCTTCCCGTAGAGCTTGGGGCGCACGCCGTCGATGATGTTGGTTATCTGCCTGGGGATGAACTTCTCCACGTGCTGGTAGGGGCCGTAGTTGTTGGAGCAGTTGGAGATCGTGGTGCGCAGGCCGTAGGTGCGCGTCCAGGCTCGCACGAGCATGTCGGAGCTGGCCTTGGTCGAGCTGTAAGGGGAGGACGGCTTATAGGGCGTCTCCTCGGTGAACTTCGCCGGGTCGTCGAGCGCAAGGTCGCCGTAGACCTCGTCGGTGGAGACGTGGTGGTAGCGGACGCCGTGCTTGCGGACGGCCTCCAGCAGGCGGAAGGTTCCCTCGACGTTGGTGCGCAGGAACGGCTCGGGATCTGCGATGGAGTTGTCGTTGTGGCTCTCGGCGGCGTAGTGCACGATCGCGTCGTGGCCCGGGACGATCCTATCGAGTAGCTCCGCGTCGCAGATGTCGCCCACGACGAGCTCAACGCGGCCCGCGGGCAGCCCGACGATGTTCTCGGGGTTGCCGGCGTAGGTCAGCTTGTCCAGGACGGTGACGTGCACCCCGGGGTGGCTGTTGACCACGTAGTGCACGAAGTTGCTGCCGATGAAGCCGCAGCCGCCCGTGACGATGATGCTTTTGGGATTGAACGTTTCAGCGATGGTCAATCACCTTCCTACACCGAAAAACTACCGCGCTGAAAATGCTTGCGCAAGCGTAGCGCCAAAACGCCAGTTTGAATAAAGGCAACCTACGTCCAAGAATCAGAGATTCCAAAAACATTCGCAGCTTGCGCCGGTGTATTTACGACATGCGAACCCAAGCTTCGCCCCGATAACCTTGAAGACACGATTGAAAGCATCACGCAGCTCAAACAAGTTGACCCCTGAGTTATATCTCTTCGCCAAATCGATTAGATCCGCAGCGAAACGGAAAGAATGGATACAGATTCTCTAGAACCTCATTAAGGAAAACATAAAGCCAGGAATTCGAATAACAGAGGTGAGCGGTTTGGACAGTCACATCGATAGCGTATATTACGACAAGCCACTCCCAGATAGGACCAAAATCGATATCTGGGAATGCTATGCAAGACACGTTCTGCAGTTTATCGATAGCAACAAATATGGAAATCTGACTTACAGCGACAAGCCAGATCTGATCGATAGGACACGTTCTCTGGGCATCGAGGTGACAGATTCCCAATCACGAGAAAGCAGAGAGGCTGAATCTCTTTACTCGAGGCTCGCATTCATCGATGACCAATCTTGGAGAAAACGCCAAATCGAACGGATCGAACAGTGCGGCGCGCATTATGAAAGCGGAATTCTGTTTGGTCCAAGGGGCACTGATTCGTTCGAGCTGGTTTATAAAGCCCTTAACAAAAAACTGGAGAGACTCAACTCCGACGATTATGAAATCTTTAGAAGAAATGAGCTGTTTGTCAGGTCAACTATTCTTGCTGACGAGGAAATGCTTCGCGAAGCACTCTTGAAAATGGAAACACAATCCCGCGATTACTCGCCGCGCTTCGCATCCGTCACCGTCTCGGTGCCAGGACACAATTACGTGTTCGACATCGATGCATCCTTATACAAATCCCTTGAATTCGGAAGTTACGACCAGTTCCGAACTGCCGATAACGCACGGCGGGAAGTGATACGAGCGGAATTGAGCTGAGGCAAGAGCCGCCGCTTAAATCAGGGACCTTGCACCTCCGCGCCTGCAACACCATTCACAATGCAATCAAAGTGGGCCGTGTGGCTAAGATCGCGCGGCCCGTCATTCCTTCACAAGCAACTCAAAGCACTCGCGGTCTCTTGCGATAAGGAAATCCCAGGAGTCATTTCCATACATAAGCGCGCGATTGAACGCATCGACTGCGGAGCCATCAATGTGGGAAATACTCACCAAGCGGTCATTCTCTGATCTCTGCTTTAAGACCACTCCATATCGAGGGCTCAACGGAAAGTAGATGCTGTAGGGATCGCTTTCCTGAATGTCCGACCACTCAGGAAAGATGGGCAACGACGAGGTTATAAACTCTGACCCCTCAGGCGCCACGAAAAAGCCGCAATCCATTCTAAGCATCAAAGAAACCAGCGAATGAAGCGGGGCTCCCTCACAGAACTTAAACAAGGCAGCGTCCTGAATAGCAAGCTCTACAATCGATTCAAACTCCTCGCCAAAACCCTCGGCGTCCATCTCTTTTCGATCAGCTTCAGTAAGGAATCCTTCTGCTTCCAACTCAACCGCGTAGGATGCAGCATTACTTCTTACCCTCTTGAGATATTTTGGGCTCCTTACGAGTAATAACGAAATGAGAAGTATAAGACGTTCGAGCAGCTCACAGGTCTCATCAGTGTCAGAAAACACGCCGGCATCCAAATGCTCTATAAGCAGTCTGTAATCGTACGCAAGGTCATTCTCCATCTTGCTTAATGCCTTTTCAGCAGACCCCTGTTCAATAAATCGCTCCCTATCTATTGGGGTCCGTCTCTTTACCTCATGAAGGTACTTCTCGAAACAAATGCCTTCCGGTTTAGTTTGAAATATGCGACCCAAACCACTTGGCTCACGCTTCACCGCATAAAGAAAGCCATCTTGATTAGTAAACGACTTCAGATAAAAACGCGGCACGTAGTGCTGTTTCTTAACATCAGACATATAATCGCCTCCACAAAGCGTCCTTACCCCTGCCGAAACACCAGGAAGAAGGTCAACGTAAAATCATGGAAAACAATAGCCCAAAACCCGGCAACCGTTATGCCGACAGGCCGAATATGGCAACGCGCCGCAATATGCAATTAAAGGCAACCCGCTGGGAACATCCTTGGTGAGCAGCACGGTCACCTTCGGCTATTGCCAGTTTCCAATTTACTTCATCTATGCGATCAGGGGACGCTACGCCCCCAACTAAGAACCTGATTGGCAATCCGTTCCTTGCAAATCGTATTGGCTTTTGTCAAAACGACCGGATACGCCAACTCGCAGAGACGCCGCATCATCCGGGGTCGGCCCTTGAAAACCGAGGCTCGGAGTCTAGATGAGGACGGTTCGGCCTTTGTTTCAGCTAATTCGGTCATACCTACAGAACACGACACGAATACCTGGACTACTTGAGCCTCATACATCAGGCAAACCAGAACGAATAAGAATCTCTTTGACAGAAATCCCGCATCAATGCCCGCAACGGTTGGCACTACAGCGAGGCCCAATCACACGGCACCACTTCCAACACGCGTCTGAGGAACGAAGCCCCGCTGAGGTTGCGCAGGACAGCCTCAATTGTGAGCTCGCCCCAAATTCGTTATTAGCTGACGGCAGCCGACACTCCCCTGCCCGGAAACAACCCCCGGAACGCTCCACAGACATGCACCCCCCCCCGGCGCCGAGAGCGATTACAACCCCCGAGCAACACCAGCGACCCGCACCACTCCCGCACAAGGATCCCGCTAGGAGCCCTTACCTTGGTAGCAAAGAACCTGGCCGCACAAGGCGGTCCGAGATATCACTACCCAAGAAAGGACACGCCACGCCCAACGACGGCATCGCATATCTACTCAAGTTCGCACCCAAAGTGGCGTACATCGAAGACCTGCTGAACGGTCGCCTCTACATGAACGCGGCCGGCTACTACCATGGCCTGCCTGGCGAGCAGGGCGATCCGCTCGAGGCGTCCATGGCTCCCGGGGTGTGCCTCTACAGATATACTTCCCTGCCCATCTACTGCATGTACACGGTCCGCGAGAACGATATCGTCGACAACGCCGTGAAAATCCCGATACGCATGATCCAGGAGTTCGGGTGCGTGGACGGGTGGATCGGCATTGTGCAGTACGACAGCTTCGCGCGCCTTGCCGACAGATACGCCACCGACGACGAAAGCATCTACGCCCACGGTCCCGTCTCCTACGGCGTCCCCGGGCCAAAACTGATCCGCGAGATCTTTGAGGGCATCCCGCACAATCTCGTTATCAAAACACCCAGGTACGTATATCAGAAGGAGTATCGAATCATCGGGTCGTGACCGGTCGAATGTCGCCTTTTACCAGACGAGAAACAACCTGGCTGCAAAATCGAAAAATACGCCCATGCAGAGCTTGACCTAAGCAGCAGCCTCGCGGACTTTTCCTGAAAGGTCTCGGTGCCGAACCTTGAAGAGGCGCAAGGCGACCTCATGTTAGAGTTACAGCATCGAGCATAGTCAACCCAACGCGATCCACGACGTCACTTGGGCAACCAAGCACCCCTCCCCCTCCCCAACATTCCCCAGAAAGTTCGCTGATGTTGACTGGGGTTCCCGTAAAATAAACCGAAACAAAATATGTGCGGAGTGCTGGCCGGGAGCTGCCTTCGGACCCTGTTGGCTGCTCACCGAGAGGCTCCGCTATGAAACGTTCCCTTTACTACCTGCTCTGCGCGATCGCGTGCTCGTCCATAGTCGGCGCGACGTTGCCTATGGCGGCCATTGCGGAAGCCGTCCAGCCTCCGGTAACAGCCAAGCAGCTGGCGCAATCCGACGCCACGAGCAGCGACACAGGCAAGGCTGAAGACGGCACCAACACAATCGCGGCAGCAGATACCGTAGAGGACAGCCCCGCAACATCCACCGGCACCAGCGCCGTCAACACGGAAAGCGCCGACGGCACCGCCGCCGCAACCGACGCGGCCACCACCCCCACCCCATCCCTCCGCGCCCAAGCCAACCCCGCGCCGGCCGCAATCTCCGCCACGTCACAAACCACCTACGCCCACTCCGCCACGGCAACCCAAAACGGCGTCACCTTCACCGTCTCGTGGAACGACGTCCCCGCGGGCACCGCGACGACCTTCCACGTAACCCAGGCCAACGGCTCGTCCCAGGCCAAGGCGCGCATGGACGTGCCCACCTATTGGGACGGCGGCAGCCAGGAAAGCGTCTGCGACCCGTCGCGCCCGGCATGGGCCAGCTACTACAACCTGGGCGCCACCGGCCACGACTTTACCTTTGACTTCACGGCGTCGGGCACGTACCGCATCTACTTCTACTTTATGGACAACGACAGAAACGATCCCCAAAACGACAAGGGGATCTACTACCTGCGCACAACGGCGGAGGTGACCGTAAACGACGCCGCCCGCCCAAGCGTCACGCGGATCGTCAACAACGCCGTGGCCCAGTGCAGGCAAGAAACAAACGGCTCGAAATACGACATGGCGCTGTGGCTGCACGACTGGACTCTTGACCATCTGGAATACGACCACGACCTTAACTGGTGCAGCGCGGAAAGCGGCCTCACGCGCCACCAGGGCACCTGCGAGAGCTACCAGCGCATCTACTCCAAGCTCCTTGACGCCGCGGGCATCGCCAACGGCCGCATCACCGGCAACGGCCATACCTGGAACGCCGTAAAGATCGACGGCAAATGGTGCCAGATGGACCTAACCTGGGACGACACCAGCGACAACTGGTACGGAGACCTGGACCAGCGCCATCTGTACTTTGGCCTGACCGACGAGCTCATGGCAATCGCCCACTCCGACCACACGGCAAACTACCAAAAGGACGGCTACGCCTACCGCTCGACCGACCTGTCCAACAATTACTTTGTGCGAAACGGTAAGGCAGATGAATGGGCGGAAAAGTATGCCGAGCGCATTCAGCAGCACTTGGATTCCAAGGAAGAGTGCTTTTCCATCGATGCCGACAACCAGTCCTTTCCGCCAAGCATCTCGGGGATTCAGAATGGGATTGTTGCGTATGCGATGAATCAGAGGGAGTGGGAGACCAATAACAGCAAAGTGGAGCTCGCTGCGACTTCGAACGTCACCAAAGAATCAAACAGCAAATGGAGCGCAAAGTACGACTTAACGGCAAGCTATGAGACCACGTACACCATAACAGCCATGCCAAAGGACTGCGAAGTATCCAACGGAGCCCAAGCCGAATTCACCGTAACGGCGCAAAGCGCGACATCGTTCCAATGGCAATGCTCCGACAACGGAGGTTCGAGTTGGTACAACACGGGCATAGGCGGCGAAACTTCTAGGCAGGAAACCCTGAGGTTTGCATCCAATGCCCAACTCGCGAAGAGGCTCTACCGCTGCATAGTCTCGTTCCCGAACAGCAGCACCCTCGTAAGCAAGCCCGCACGCCTGGTCCTTGCAGCCCGCTACGCCATCAGCTCGCAGCCCGAAGACTGCACAGCGGCCGCAGGGTCAACAGCGTTCTTCGCCATCGGAGCAGAACGGGCCACCTCGTTCCAGTGGCAATGCTCGGACAATGAGGGTAAATCCTGGTACAACACGGGAGTCGGAGGCTCGACTTCAACGCAGACGAGGATCGAGTTCATTGCAAGCGCGGGCCTGGCAAAGCGCCACTTCCGCTGCTTGGCATTCTTCCCCGATGGGACCAGCTCAGCCTCAAGCTCTGCACATCTAAAACTGAGCACCAACCAAATAACGGGGCAGCCGCAAGACACTACTGCGGCGACAGGCTCCGAAGTCTCTTTTACCGTGCAAGCTCAAGGCGCCGTCTCATTCCAGTGGCAATGCTCCGATAATGGTGGGGAAAGCTGGTACGACACCGGAATCGGCAATGCCGCGTCGAAGCGGCCTACATTGCGGTTCACCGCCAACGCCTCGCTTGCGAAACGCCTCTACAGGTGCGTTGTAACCTTCCAAGACGGAACCACGACCGCAACCCAAAGCGCCAAGCTCGCGTTGGTGCCGAATAAGGGAGGAATCACCGCGCAGCCGCAAGACTGCGTAACGAGTGCAGGAATTGAAGCCGCGTTTTCGGTCGATGCCGAGCACGCGGCCGCATATCAATGGCAATGTTCTGACAACGGGGGCAGGACCTGGTACAACACCGCAATCGGTGGCGTCACCTCGAAAAGCAATACCATGAGTTTCACTGCAACCGAGGGCTTGGCAAAGCGGCTGTTCCGGTGCTTAGTCTCCCTTGAAGACGGTTCGAAGCAAGCCTCCGAAGCAGCCAAGCTCCTTCTGCGGTAAAGGCGATCTCAAAACTTCGAAATGTCCGCAAAGCCCCTAACGGATATCACAGACACCGCGGCCACCGGAAACGTACAACGTGTCGCCAACGACCATGTCGCCCATGGGGCTGGCAAGCATCACGGCGAACTCTGCGATCTCCTCGGGCATAGCGAACCTGCCAAGCCCGTTGTCCTCGGCGGAGATGCTGTCGCCCTCCTCGATGCCAAGAAGAGGAGTCGCCGTGCTACCGGGCGCAATCGCGTTGACCACAATGCCGTGAGGAACCAGGGCAGAAGCCATGCCCTCAGTGATGCCCTTCAGACCCCACTTCGATACGCGGTAGGGAGACCATGCGGGCTCGTTGCCGGCCGAGGATGAAACGATAAGGATATGCCCATTACTGACCTTATCGGAAATCATGCGCTGTGCAACAGACTGCACCATGAAGTAGACGCCGCGCAGGTTGATGTCCAAGATACGGTCGTATTCCTCAACGGTAAAATCGAGAAACCCGCCCATGGAGACATCCTCGGTGTGAACGCCGGCAGAATTTACTAGGATATCGATGGGACCGTAGAAGGCCACTGCCTCGTCAACGACTCTCGAAAAGGTCTCTGGCTCGGCAAGGTTGACGACAACCCCGGCGCACTTCTCGCCAAGCTCTACCGCGACCTTGTCGACCTTTGCGCGCCTTGTGCCGGCGATCACAACATTCGCGCCGTTCTTCAGGAACGCTTTGGCGACGGCCCTGCCGATCCCGCCCGTGCCTCCCACCACTAGGGCGGTCTTCCCCTTGAGCAGGCTTTCATCGCCAACGGTCTGCATCACAGGCTGTATATTCTTGGCTTTGAGAGCGACGATGCCCTGCTTGATTGCGTGCTTTAAATTCGCCATGCACCTACTCCTCGACATCCATGAACTTGCCCTTATCAGCCTCGAGTCCCTTCCGGTTTCTATCTATGACCAGCTTTGCGTACAGCACAGGTGCCATACCGCAGCATGCAATCTTAACTTTCTCGGAACGGCCGACTTCACTGTTCTTGAATACAGGCAGCCAGTTCTTCCTGACGTACGCCGCACATTCTTTCGCGAGCTCGCCTTCGGAGCCCATTTCGTCCGCACCTATTATCTGAGTGAGTAGGAACTCGTAGTTTCGCCAGATATGCCAATCGCATGCATGGCGAACCATCGGAGTGTCCAGAGTCAGGTTCTCTTTGATGAATTTAATGTTTCCAAGGGCGTTCTTTCCATTCTGCACGTTGTAGTTGGTAAGACCGCTCCCCATGTTATTCAAACGGTAGTTGTAGACTTTGCGTCTACCGACGCCAACATGATTAGAGTGCTGGGCTACCTCGGTAGCAAAATAAAGACCCTCGCCGAACCAAGGAACGGAAAACGAGATATTGTTGTCGACAATTACGGAACGTTTGTACAGCTTGTTCCAAGGCCCCAGACGCATTAAAGGATAAATAATAGCAGCAGTAGCACGCTCTGCCGACCAGGTCTCCCGGACATCCTCAGCAATCTGCTCCCTATCGCGCGTTGTGAAAAGATTCACCGAGTAGGACATGTCGGAGCCGGTGCTCTCAGCCAAGTCGACCAAATATTCGACGCAATCGGGCTCCAGCCAGTCGTCACCGTCCACAATCATGAGGTAATCACCCGTCGCGACACCAAGTCCCGCATTCCTAGCAGAGCAAGTGCCGCCATTAGGCTTGTGAATAACAATAGCCCTAGGGTCACGTGCAGCATAGTCATCACAGATGCGACCACTGTCATCGGGAGAACCATCGTCGACGAGAATAATCTGGAGATTCTTGTGGGTTTGAATCTCGAAGGAATGAAGAAGCTTCGGCAGAAATTGTTCAGATTTATAAACAGCGACGATGATGGAAACAGATGGCTGACTCAAAATAGGACCTTCCATTCATTATTCTAGCGAGCAAGACGGGCGGAGAACTCGCCAACGGCGTCACAAAGGAACTCCGCGGAGGACTCACGGTTGACGGCAAGCGACTCATTGACGCCCGCCCAATCAAAATCGTTGAGGCAAAGCTCTTCTGGCTGAAGCTCCGTGCTTATGCGGGAATCCAACCCATAGCGAGAAAGAATTGCCTTGTTACGTTCCGCATACTGCTCAGGCAGAATATCGACAAAGGGCGTATTGAACAGCAGTGAAAAAGCAGTCCCGTGGAATGAGTCTGTGAGTACACAGGTGGCATTGTCAAACAGCCAAAGGAATTCGTGAAGCGACGGGTAGAACAAATTTTTCCCCATCGTCTTACGAAGCGACGGACGAATGCTAATGACCTCGATGCCGAGTGACTTGCATGCGGCAGCAGAATAGCGGTCGAAGGCATCGCTTGGATGCAGGTTGTAGATCAGGCAGTACTTCCCATTCACCCCGCGGGGAGCACGAGGCTCAACACGCTCAAACCAGGCCTCCTTTGAAAGCAGGTGCACGGGGTCGACAACGGTTTGCGCCTCAAGCCCCATTTCCTCAAGAGTTTTCTGCCCACTTTCCTCGCGCACTGAAAGCCTATCAAAGCGTGCAAACGCTTTGGCGGCACGTTCGCGTTCGCGTGAATCGAGGCCATTTTTACCAAAGGAGGAAGAGAAGGAGAATTTGTAGGTATCGTCTGATGCGCTCTCCAAAAGGTAGGCACCCTCGATGTTTCCATCAGACATGATGTTCCACACTTGGTCGCCTCCCACACAAAGGACAGGATACTCTGCAAGAAGCTTGCCGAGCTCTTCTGAGTCGGTAACCCTACGGCTCTGCCTCAACAAGCCACTCCTCATCGCCTCGAACTTACGTGCACCAATCGCTTTCGGAATCGCACGAATGGGACCGAGCATGCCAGAGGTCCTCATTGCATCTGCTAAAGGAAAGTCCCGGGGGATGCGGTAGTCGACATACTCAGCATCGATACCCATTGAGGCGAACGCATCCTGAAGGGCATATGCTTGCAGAATGGAACCGTAGTTCGGCACTGCATGCCGTGACAATATACCGACGCACTTTTTCATTTCTTATTCCTTACCTTTCGCAATCGGTGGTAACGCTTCGAGACGGAAACAAGTATCCGCGCGCGAGCCAGATGCGACTCACGCACATAATTGCCTCTGTAAGGCAACGGATGATGCAAATGACCTGCATACTCGCGACTCCTATCGCAGACACGGTCAAAAGCGAAACAATGCAAAATAGAGCAGATCCCACTGTGGTGAAGGTAACCTCAGCGACTTTGCCAGAGGCGCCTAGAATCGGCCAGCCGACCATCGTTGCATAGAAGGAAAACAGGAGAACGGGTGAAGCCCAGGCGATAACCCAGGAACCTGATAGATAATCCTCGCCACCGAGCACGAGCATAACTACATCGGAAAGCGCTGCGAAAGCGATGGTACCAATGAGCAGGACTGGTATAGAGACAAGAAGCAACTTCCTTGCAAAACCGTAGTCACCCCCCTTGACCATATGGGGGTACAGGCTGTTCACAATTGGCGAATAAAGAGACTGGATGGCATTGATTGCAGTCACAGCAAGGGACCAGTAAGAGATCATCGCCTTGTCGGTAATCACGATTCCGATCAAGAGCGTAGTGAAACCGGAAAAAACGACGGAGGCCATGTTCGAGAAACAATAGAGCGCAGAAACCTTCAGCTCTGAAAGCGCCTCGCTTAGGGGCACGAACGTAATGGTGGTACCGAACATTCGCTTGGCGGAAATGAAAGACCAAGCAAGGGCAATAACGCTCGAAAGGATGTCGAGAATAGGAATCCACAGAATGTCATTGATAGAATGGACAACGACGAACGTCAAGGCAGTGGAGACACCCTTCGAGACAAAATAGCGAGTCGTCAATGGACCCATGTTTTCGTGTCCCTGAAAAAGAAAGTCCGGAGCAAGTGCCTTACCGAATACAGCAACAAACGCAAGCATGGTATATAGCATGTTCGAATGAGTAATGGGGATGAACCAAGCCACAACAACGACGACAGTGCCGGTCACCACACCAAGCAACAGGCGAGCCTCTGTCACAGCGCCAATAGCCAGATTCTCCTCTTCGACAGTCTCGGATTTTGCTATGCGTTTAGTACCGGAAAGGTTGAAGCCAAAATCGACGAAAGTCTGGGCGAAAGTCATGAACGACACGACATACGCGTAGATCGCGTAACCCTCCGGCAGAAGCACACGTGTCAGATAAGGCAGTGTAATGAGGGGAAAAATGTACTTAACAATCTGCAGACCGTACTGCCAAACGACATTGCTGTAGAAATGTTTGTGTTGAGAACTCAAAACTAAACTCCGAACAAACCATGAAGAATAAAAGAAGACATATCGACGACGCTTGCGAGATAAGCCCACTGAACAACAAAACCGACAACCGCAAATATCGCAAGTGCGATATCTATAAAAAGATTTACGGCATCATCCTTATGACTCAAAGAAGCTAAGACAAACAACGTTGAGCAAGGCATCGCATACCGAAAGAAAACATCAGCGGCAAAAAATACTGAAACTGCAATGCATAGGGCAGACCAAATGCCTGAAAAAACTAGCAAACCGGATTTAGAAACGTCGTAACGCCTGAACACCAAAAGGATGCATAAAACAGCGATAGCTCCAAAATAATATCGGTACCCCATAAGCAACACGCTATGTTGAGATGCCGCGGCCCATCCCCAATCGCTGAACTCGCTATATACCGAAAACTTATCCAAAGCGCTCATAAACAGAGAAAGAACAGGTATTGTCCTGAAGGAGGCCGGTAAGGCGGCGGAAAGCATATTTGATATAGGAAGCAATGCAAGACTGATGCCGTAAATTGCAATCTCATTTTTCACGAAAAGCAACACGACTCTTAAAGCTATCACCGGTAAAACAGATGAATGAGTGGAGGCGGCAAGGGCGTAAAGCAAAATCAATACAACCGGCCCGGTACGCTTTCCAAAGTCCAAATAGAGTGCCAACAGAAGCAACGAAAACGCCGGGGTACTTTTTGCATAAGAGAGTACGTTGAAAAACGGTGGGATTGCCACTGAAATCAGAAGGGCGGCACAAGTCCTCCTAAACGACCACCCCTGAAGCGTGGCGTAATCGTCAACAATAAAGGCCAAGACCGAGTAAAAAGTTGCGGTAACCGCGCTTCGCAGAAGATGGTCATCATTAAATCTCGAAACAATCCAGGCAAAAAGGTTGTAACCATGAGACCCCACAGAGGAATAGACGCCCTTGATTGAAAGGAGATCCCAAAATGACGTCTCACGAAAGATAGGCAAACTGTTGGTATATCGATCAATGTCAGCAATTAATGTCGTATTAACCCCATAGGCAATTGCGCCAGAGCAAAGACCAACCAGAATCGCCAGGCCCACACTCGAATGCTTCTCGGACCTAATATAAAGAATAATGAAGAATATCGAAGCAAAAGGAAAGAGAAAGCATGATAGAAGGGCGAGGAGAAAATAGGCGTTGTTATATGCACCGGCGTCAGATTTGCGGGGAACAATGCGATGCGAGTTTGACAAATCAAGCTCGAGTGTATCCATTATCCTACGACCTTTCCGGTCAAGTTGCCGTAAAGGCTGTATACAAGATTATGAAGTGCTGGCGAAGATGCAAAAAGCCCGCAGCGCAAGCGCCAAGTCTTGCTCGCAAGAGGGTTGCCGGCGACATTCTTACAGCGTTTCCTCGCATTAAGGATGTAGGCCTTAGCCTTGCGCTTATCGATGCACTTATTCAAATCCAGCCTCGACGCAACGCGAAGAGAGCAAAAAGCCTCAAAACAAGCAAACGCATCTTTCAGCTCAGGCTTATCGTCAACCACATCTCTCACAATTGATAAAGATGCTTCCATGCCCTCGAGGTGCCTGTCTTCGTATTTCTTATTCGTAGTAATGGAACCCTCGCGGGCAAGATAGCCATAAAGCTCTGCGCCAGAAATACAAGCCTTATCAACGCTAGAGAAGACAGTAGCTTCAACGCCAAAGTCCTCGAACAGTTGCCCCTCGGGAAACGCAAGGAGCGGGAATAGTTCCCTAGCATACAGCTTCGCGCAGGCAGAGCCGGACTCACCGTTAAGCAGAAGCAACATTCTAAGAAGTTCGTCGCCGGAAACGACCTTGCCTTCGCCAATCTCTTGACAACCAAAGTCGTCAGTCGAGTCAATCTTCTTATATTCACATGTGACAAGGGGCGCACCGGTCTTCTGCGCAAGGGCAACCATATGCCCTACAGCCCACTCGTCCAGAACGTCGTCACCGTCCACAAATGTAACGAAGTCACCCGTGGTGCAGGCAAGGCCGAAGTTGCGAGCGGAAGATAGGCCTCCGTTCTCCTTGTGCACGAGCTTAACGCGATCGTCATCTGCAATGGTACGGACACAGATATCTGCCGTATCGTCGGTCGCCCCGTCATCAACGACCACAATTTCTATATTTTTATACGTCTGGCTCATAAGAGAGCGAAGACAAGCCGCGGCGCATTCGCCCACGTTATACATGGGGACGACGATGCTTACCCTAGGAGTTTCACCGTTTTCCACTGGGAAGCCACCCCCCCCCAACAAATCGTTTAATGGGTTTAGCGGGAACCCCGGCAACGATTACGTTGTCGGGAACGTCATGAGTCACCACCGCATTGGTACCGATGATCACGCCGTTGCCAATGGTCACACCGGGCATCACTGCTGCACCTTCGCCTATCCACACGTTATCGCCAATGCGTACAGGCTTAGTAACGATCTTTCGATCATCAGGCGCCATATCGGGCAACGAGGGATCGTCGTCATAGGACCCATGGCTGTTATCAGATATAAAAATATTCGAAGCCATGAGCACGTTATCTCCAATAACGACACTCTCATGCGCAGAAATATGAACTCGATCGTTTATCTTGCAGTTCTTGCCAACAATAAGAGGGGTGCCGTCACCAGCAAGATCGAAACGACAAGAATAACCACAGGTGAAACCCTCACCATAAACGAAGCGGTACTTACCACCGCGAAGATAAAAGGGGCGGCGGACAAGTCTCGCACCAGGGAATAACACCTTGGTGAGAAGCAGCGCCCACACATTTTTAAACGTCTCGGAAGGACCATATTGACCAAACATTAGGCTTCACCATCCTGCATGGCGAATGTCTTGAGGTACTCCCCTAGCTCTTCCTCCCAATCGGGCATGCGGAAGCCGACCGACTCGAGCTTTGCCAGGTCGAGCGCGGAGTGGACCGGGCGCGGGGCGATGGGGCCCTCGGCGCCGGCGTAGTAGTCGGCGGTCGACACCGGCACGACCCTGTCGCCGTTGCCGTTGGCGGCCTCGAAGACGGCGCGGGCGATGTCGGCCCAGGACTTGACCGCGCCGGAGCCGGTGCAGCTGTAGGTGCCGTAGGGGGCCTTCACGTCCAGCACGTGGAAGATGGCCTGCGCCATGTCGCGCGTGAAGGTCAGGCGGCCCAGCTGGTCGTCCACGACGGTGACCTGCCCGAGCTTGTCCTCCGGGTCGGCGACGCGGTCGGACAGGCCCTTCATGGTCTTCACGAAATTGTGCCCCTCGCCGATGACCCAGCTGGAGCGCATGATGTAGTGGCGCGGG
>UMKW01064549.1_pt1 | contig 19422 bp, 26 predicted proteins | sample 1966391 | NCBI WGS metagenome assembly UMKW01 (sample SAMEA4836183, study PRJEB28245) | human gut metagenome | biome: gut microbiome; material: fecal sample | place: Denmark | collected 2008
ACTTAAACATTAAGCTCGTCAAGAGCCTGAACGGCCGCCTGGAAAAGCAGGTCGCCACCGCGAATTCCCTGGGCCTGCGCAAGATTGGTGACGTCACCGTGCAGCCCGACAACGACCAGACCCGCGGCAAGATCGCCAAGATCGGCTACCTGCTGCAGGTCACCGAAGTGAAGTAAGGAGGCACGAAAGATGAAACTGAGCGAACTGTCTCCCGCCGAGGGTTCCGTCCGGTCCGCATACCGCAAGGGCCGGGGCGCCGGCAGCGGCAACGGCAAGACCGGTGGCCGCGGCCACAAGGGCCAGAAGGCCCGCAGCGGCGGCAAGATCCGCGTTGGCTTCGAAGGCGGTCAGATGCCTCTGGCCCGCCGCATCCCCAAGCGCGGCTTCAACAACATCTTCGCCAAGCCCCTGGAGATCATCAACCTCAGCGCCCTGAACGCTTTCGAGGACGGCGAGACCGTCACTGCCGAGGCTCTGCTGAGCAAGGGGATCCTCTCCAAGTGCGAGTACGGCTACAAAGTCCTGGGTAACGGCAAGGTTACCAAGAAAGTCACTGTCAAGGCTTCTGCTTTCTCCGCGTCTGCCAAGGAGGCCATCGAGGCAGCTGGCGGAAAGGCAGAGGTGATCTAACGTGATCCAAACGATTCGCAAGGCCTGGGGTATCCCCGAACTGCGGAAGAAAATGGTGTTCACGCTGCTGATCCTGCTGATCTTCCGTATCGGCAACGCCATCACGGTCCCGTATGTGAATGTGGCGATGCTGGAGACCTATCTGGATCAGATGGGCGGCACCATCCTGGGCCTGTACAACGTCATGAGCGGCGGTGCCTTTGCCCAGGCAACGGTTTTCGCCCTGAGCATTCAGCCCTATATCAACAGCTCCATCATCATCCAGCTGCTGACCGTGGCCATTCCGGCCCTGGAGCGGCTGGCTAAGGACGGCGGTGAGGAAGGCCGGAAGAAGATCCAGTCCATCACCCGCTACACCACGGTGGCCATTGCCATTCTGCAGGCCTTCGGCTACTATATCATGATGAAGAACTACAACCTGCTGACCGCCAACGGCGAAGGCATCTGGCCCGCTCTGGTGATCATCGTCAGCTTCATTGCCGGCTCCTCCTTCGTTATGTGGATGGGCGAGCAGGTGACGGAGTTCGGCGTGGGCAACGGTATCTCCATCATCCTGTTCGCGGGCATCCTGTCCCGCGTGCCCACCATGGTGTCCTCCGGGATCGCCTTTGGCTCCCAGGCGGCCATCAACTGGCTGTGGGTGCTGCTGCTGATCGTGGGCATGCTGGCCCTGATCATCTTCATCGTGTTCATCAACGACGCCGAGCGCCGGATCCCCGTCCAGTACGCCAAGCGCCAGGTGGGCCGGAAGATGTACGGCGGTCAGTCCACCCATCTGCCCATGAAGGTGAATATGTCCGGCGTTCTGCCCATCATCTTCGCCCAGAGCATCGCGTCCCTGCCCGTCACCGTGTGGACCTTCATCGGCACTCCCGCCGAGGGCACCGTGTCCCGGGCCATCTACGACGCCATTGATACCAAGTCCGTGATCTATATGGTGGTCTACTTCATCATGATCATTGGCTTCAGCTATTTCTACTCCAGCATCCAGTTCAATCCGGTGGAGATCGCCAACAACCTGAAAAAGCAGGGCGGCTTCATCCCGGGCTTCCGGCCCGGCAAGCCCACGGTGGACTTCATCCGGAAGGTGCTGAACAAGATCACCCTGTTCGGCGCCATCTATCTGGGTATCGTAGCCATCTGCCCCCTGATCATCGGCAAGTTCGTCTCCAGCGCGTCTCTGGCCATCGGCGGCACCTCCGTCATCATCGTTGTGGGTGTTGCCCTTGAGACTGTCAAGGCCCTGGAGTCCCAGATGCTGATGCGTCAGTACAAGGGCTTCCTGGAATAAGAAAGAGGCGTTTCGCTTATGAAGCTGATTTTGTTGGGCGCCCCCGGCGCCGGCAAAGGCACCCAGGCCGAAAGGCTGTGCAAAGAGCTGAACATTCCCACCATCTCCACCGGCAACATCCTCCGTGCTGCCATCAAAAACGGCACCCCCACCGGCATGAAGGCGAAGTCCTTCATGGACGCGGGCCAGCTGGTCCCCGATGAGGTCATTATCGGCATCATCACCGAGCGGCTGGCGGAGAGTGACTGCGCGAACGGCTATATCCTGGACGGGGTGCCCCGCACCATCGCCCAGGCCGAGGCCATGGAGAAGGCCGGAATCGTCTTCGATGCCGTCATTTCCATCGAAATTTCTGACGAGACCATTATGGAACGCATGAGCGGACGCCGAGTCTGCGAATCCTGCGGGGCCAGCTACCACCTGGTGGCTGTGCCCCCCAAGCAGGAGGGCGTGTGCGACAGCTGCGGCGGCAAGCTGGTGCAGCGCAAAGATGATGCCCCCGAGACCGTGAAGGCGCGTCTCGAGGTCTATCATAGGGAGACCGAGCCTCTGAAGGACTTTTACGCCCAGCGCGGCCTCCTGAAGCCCGTGGAGAACCAGCCCTCTGTGGAAGAGACTTCCCGGGCCATCCTCCGCGCACTGGGGAGATGAAGCGATGATCACGCTGAAATCCCCCCATGAGATCGAACTGATGCGCCGGGCCGGAAAAATTACCGCGGCTGCCCGTGCTTTGGCAGGGGAAATGGTAAAGCCCGGCGTAACAACCCAGGAGATCGACCGCGCGGTGGAGCACTTTATCCGCAAGCAAGGCGCAGTTCCCTCGTTCCTGCACTATAACGGCTATCCGGCCAGCGCCTGCATCAGCGTCAACGACGAGGTCATCCACGGCATCCCCGGCAAGCGGGTGCTGCAGGAGGGCGACATCGTCAGCGTGGATGTGGGAGCGTACATTGGCGGGTTCCACGGCGACTGCGCGGCCACCTTCCCCTGCGGCGAGATCTCTCCCGAGGCCCAGGACCTGATCGATGTGACCAGGCAGAGCTTTTTCGAGGGGATCCGCTTCGCGAGAGAGGGGCAGCGGCTGTTCGATATCTCGGCAGCCATCCAGCAGTATGTGGAAAGCCACGGCTATTCCATCGTCCGGGAGTATGTTGGCCACGGCGTCGGCGCGCAGATGCACGAGTCGCCGGAGATTCCCAACTACGGACATCCCGGCCGGGGACCGCGGCTGCTCCGCGGCATGACCCTTGCGATCGAACCCATGGTGAACGCCGGTTCTCCTGCTATCCGTGTCCTCAGCGACGGTTGGACCGTCAGGACGCTGGACGGCAAGTGGGCGGCCCACTATGAGAATACGGTCCTGATCACTGACGGTGAGCCGGAGATTTTGACGGCGCCCGCCATCTGACGAGGAAGCGTATGGAAATTGCAAGATCAAATATCGTAAGATCCGCCGCCGGCAGGGATAAGGGCAAGCTTTTCGTGGTGTTGGCCACGGAGGGGGAGTACCTGCTGCTGGCCGACGGAAAGGGACGGAAGGTCGAGTCTCCCAAGCGCAAAAAGCGGCGGCATGTGCTGTTCGTGGCTGCGGATGACACCCGGCTTTCCGAAAAGATCAAACGCGAAGAGAAGATCAGCAACATCGAACTTCGCAGGACCCTCGCGGCCTATCGCGGGGAAGCTCATCCGGAGCAGGAGGGATAACGTTTGGCAAAATCCGACATGATTGAGGTGGAGGGCGTAGTGGTCGAGGCCCTGCCCAACACGACGTTCCAGGTGGACATTGGAAATGGACACACGATCCTGGCACATATTTCCGGAAAACTCAGAATGAATTTCATCAGGATTCTGCCCGGCGACAAGGTGACGGTGGAGATGTCCCCGTACGATCTGACCCGCGGCCGGATCACCTGGCGCAGCAAGTGAGCCGCCAGGCGAGCAGTCAATGACATGAAACCGCTGAAAGGAATGGTTTAGAGCTATGAAAGTAAGACCGTCCGTGAAGCCCATGTGTGAAAAGTGCAAGGTCATTCGCCGCAAAGGCCGTGTCATGGTCATTTGCGAGAACCCCAAGCATAAGCAGAGACAGGGCTAAGATTTAATTGGAGGTGCTTTAAGAGTATGGCACGTATTGCCGGTATTGACCTGCCGAAGGATAAGCGTATCGAAATCGGCCTCACCTATATCTACGGCATTGGCAGAAAGAGCGCCAAGGACATCCTGGCGCAGACGGGCATCAACCCCGACACCCGCGTGAAGGATCTGACCGACGCCGAGGAGCAGAAGCTCCGTGACGCCATCGACGCCTATACCGTCGAAGGCGACCTGCGCCGCCAGACCGCCCTGGACATCAAGCGCCTGAGCGAGATCGGCTGCTATCGCGGCATCCGGCACCGCAAGGGTCTGCCTGTCCGCGGCCAGCGCAGCAAGACCAACGCCCGGACCCGCAAAGGTCCCAAGAAGACCATCGCTAATAAGAAGAAGTAAGGAGGGAGATCAGAGATGGCAACTGCTAAGGCTTCCGGCGGCAAGAAGGTCATTCGCCGCCGCCGTGAAAAGAAGAATGTGGAGCGTGGTCAGGTCCACATCCGTTCTTCCTTCAATAACACCATGGTGACCGTTACCGATTCTCAGGGCAACGCCCTGTCCTGGGCTTCCTCCGGCGGACTGGGTTTCCGCGGCAGCAAGAAGTCCACTCCCTTCGCGGCCCAGACCGCGGCTGAGACCGCTGCCCGCGCCGCCATGGAGCATGGCCTGAAGACCGTCGAGGTCTTCGTCAAGGGCCCCGGCCAGGGCCGTGAGGCCGCGATCCGCGCTCTGCAGGCCGTTGGCCTGGAAGTGACCATGATCAAGGACGTCACTCCCATCCCCCACAACGGCTGCCGTCCGCCCAAGCGCCGCCGCGTGTAATCGAAAGAGGAGGTAACAAGCACTATGGCTAGAAATATGCAGCCGATCGCCAAGCGCTGCAAGGCTCTGGGGATCTCTCCCGCCGTCATGGGCTACGCCAAGAAGGAGACCAACCGGAATCCCGGCGGCCAGATGAGACGGAAGAAGAGCGAATACGGCATCCAGCTTAACGAGAAGCAGAAGGTCAAGTTCATCTACGGCATTCTGGAGAAGCAGTTCCACGACTACTATGAGGCTGCCGCCGCCGCCCCCGGCAAGACCGGCGACAACCTGCTGATCCTCGTGGAGCGCCGTCTGGACAATGTTGTGTACCGCATGGGCTTCGCCATGACCCGCCGTCAGGCCCGTCAGCTGGTGAGCCACGCCCACTTCACCGTCAACGGCAAGAAGGTCAACATCCCCTCTTATCTGGTGAAGGCCGGCGACGTGATCGAAGTGGCCGAGTCCAGCCGTTCTTCCGAGGTGTTCAAGCGCCTGGTGGGCCAGGACGCCCCCATGTTCCTGCTGCCTCCCTGGATGGAGCGGGAGAAGAACACGCTGAAGGGTACTGTGACCCGCCTGCCCGCCCGCGAGGACATCGACGTCCCCGTGGAGGAGCATCTGATCGTCGAGTTGTACTCCAAGTAATCGGAGGACACCCTTTAGGATGATATGGATGTTCGGCGGCCGGCGCCTGTGCGCCGCCGCTATGAGATGATGAAGGAGGGCAACTGCATGATCGAAATTGAAAAGCCCCAGATCGAGTGTATCGAGACCCCGGGCGACGCCACCTACGGCAAGTATGTGGTGGAGCCGCTGGAGCGCGGATACGGCACGACCCTGGGCAACGCGCTCCGTCGGATTATGCTTTCCTCTCTGCCTGGCACCGCGCCGACCACCATCAAGATCGCCGGCGTCCAGCATGAGTTCTCCACCATTCCCGGTGTGAAGGAAGACGTGACGGAGATCGTTCTGAATGTGAAAGGCCTCCTGACCAAGCTGCACAGCGAGACTGTGAAAACGGTCTATATCGAAGCGGTGGGCCCCTGCGAGGTCACTGCCGGCGACATCAAGGCCGACGGTGAGGTGGAGGTGCTGAACCCGGAGATGCACATTGCCGCTCTGGACAACGGCGCCACGCTCAATATGGAGATCACCCTCTCCCACGGCCGGGGCTATGTGCCCGCCGACCGCAACAAGCCCCAGCAGAGCATCATCGGCACCATCGCCGTGGACTCTATTTACACCCCTGTGTATAAGGTGAACTACACCGTGGAGCCCACCCGCGTGGGCGCTTCCAGCGACTTCGACAAGCTGACGCTGGAGGTCTGGACCGACGGCACCATCTCCGCCCGGGACGCCGTGTCCCTGGGCGCCAAGATCCTGTGCGACCACTTCACCCTCTTCACCGACCTCAGCGAGAACGTGGGCAGCAAGCCCACCGTGGTGGAGAAGGCCGAGGCCCAGCGGGACAAGGTGCTGGAGCTGACCATCGAGGAGCTGGACCTCTCCGTCCGCAGCTTCAACTGCCTCAAGCGCGCCAACATCAACACCGTCGAGGACTTGATCTCCAAGACCGAGGACGAGATGATGAAGGTCCGCAACCTGGGCCGCAAGTCCCTGGAAGAGGTCATCAACAAGCTGGCCATGATGGGGCTCCACCTGGCCGACGAAGAAAACAACTGATTTTAAACGCCGCGGGGCGGCAGCCCCCGGCTCACCAAAATCCCTTTGAAGGAGGAAGACCGAAATGCCCGGAACTCGTAAGCTCGGCAAGACCTCTGAGCAGCGCATGGCGATGCTGCGTCAGCAGGTCACGGATTTCCTGGACCACGGCAAGATGGAGACCACCGTCACCCGTGCCAAGGAGATCAAGCCCCTGGCTGAGAAGATGATCACCCTCGGCAAAAAGAGCGACCTGGCCGCCTATCGGCAGGCCATGAGCTTCATCACCCGTGAGGATGTCTGCAAGAAGCTGTTCAAGGAGATCGCTCCCAGCTATGCAGAGCGCAACGGCGGCTACACCCGCATCGTGCGCACCGGCATCCGCCGCGGCGATGCTGCTGAGACCGCCATCATCGAACTGGTGAAATAAATTTCATATTCAAGGCGAGAAAAGCCCTTTGCAATGCGGACCTAGGCGCATTGCAAAGGGCTTTTTGCCGTATTGCGGCAGGGGGGAAGAGGATTTGCTTTTCCTGGGCCCCTGTGATAAGATAAAGGCAAACAGAGGAGGTGTGGGAAATGCGGAGAGTGCGGTGCTATGACTGCGGAAAGTCCTACAACTATGACGAGGACTGCTTCTGTCCCAACTGCGGGGCCTTCAATCAGCCCCAGCGGAGCCTGCGGATCGGCGCGGACGGCTCCGTGGTCCGGGTGGACGGCATTAACGAGGCCAACCACGCGGGTTCCTTCGTCCACCAGGAGCTCCACGAGGAAAAGCGGGAGCGCCGCCGGATCGGCCTGGATAAGAGTGCCCAGCGCATCCAGCGCACCGTGTCCCGCCCCACGGCATCCAGACCGGCCCCGACGGCCGGTATCCAGAGCCGGGACCGCAGACAGAGCCGGCAGCAGGGAAAGAATCCCGTCGGAATCCTTGTGTGGATCCTCATTCTCATCATGCTCTTCAATCTGCTGCCTCGGATCCTGTTTTTCCTTTGAGCCCCCGGCTCGCATCTGTACTCGCTCAAAAGCGGCCCAAAGGGCCGCTTTTTTTGCGCAGTTTTTGACAGCGGTATTTTTCTTCCCTCTGCGCAAACTAACCGGGACAATGACGGAGGAATGGATGCGGATGGGAAAACAACGTTTTTTGTGCCTCCTGGCCGCGTTGGCCATGGCGGCGGCCCTGTGCGGGACTTGCCCGGGGGAGGATGACGCACAGCCGGCTGCCGGCGGCGCTCAGCTTCCGGCAGGGGAGAAGTATGTGGCCTTGACCTTTGATGATGGTCCCAAGGCCGGCACGACTGACGTGCTGCTGGACGGTCTCCTGGAGCGGAGAGCCAGCGCCACCTTTTTTCTCATCGGCCGCCAGATTGAGGCCAACCAGGCTCTGGTGGAGAGAATGGCCGCAGAGGGACATCAGGTGGGCAATCACGCTTGGAACCACACCCGGCTGGAAGGGGCTGACGCCGCCCTTATCAGCCGGGAGGTGGGGCAGACGGATCGGCTGCTGCGGGAGCTCCTGGGACCGGGGGAGTACTGGGTGCGCCCGCCCTACGGTGGTGTGGACGAGACGGTACGAGGAACGGTGACTGTACCCATGGTGAAGTGGTCCGTGGATCCCCGGGACTGGGAAAGCCTGAACGCGGATCAGGTGGTCCAGGCGGTGATGGAGGCGGTGGAGCCCAACTCCATCATCCTGCTCCACGACATCTATCCCTCCTCTGTGGAGGCGGCACTGCGGCTGGTGGACCGACTGCGCCAGGAGGGATATGAGCTGGTGACGGTCCGGGAGCTGTTGGCCCTCAACGGCATCGAACCGGAAAACGGGGTGCTGTATTGCTCCGGTGACCACTGAGAGACAAAAAAGAGCGCCCAAGGGCTACTCCTCATAAGGACATCTTGCGATGAACCCAAGAATGACCGATTGAGAGAGGCCCTGGGGTGTTTTCGGTAAAATAGAAATCGAGCAAAAGGGCTCAAGAATGTGAGCACCCAAGTGGCACAAAAAATGAGCCATTGTCAACACCCCCAAATTATAGCTACCATTAGTTTGTGTCGAATAAACTAAGGAGGTAGCGGAAAGGTGTTAAGAATGGCTCAAGTGCAGTATATCAAAGATCTCTACGAAAATGAAGAGAAAAGTTTGCGGGAAATATCCCGCATCACGGGTCACAGCTTTGAAACTGTCCAGAAATACGCCCAGAAGGAAAACTGGAACGAGGACAATCTCCCGGATACTGAGCCAACGAGTTATCCGGTGCTGGGTGAGTTCATTCCCATTGTGGACGGCTGGCTGGAAGCAGACCGCAAGGTTCCAAGAAAGCAGCGGCATACAGCCTGGCGACTGTTCTGTCGCCTACGGGACGAGTACGGCTTTAGGGGCAGCTACTCCAGCGTGAAGCGATATGTCCGCAAGAAGAAGTATGTGATGAAAGTCCAAAGCGCAGGGTTTCTTCCTTTGGAACGCACACCAGGATGCGGACAAGTGGATTTCGGGGAGTTCCTGTATTATGACGCCGGAGGGCAGGAGCAGAAGGGCTACGCTCTGACCATCTCCTTCCCGCACTCTAATATGGGCTATACGCACGATCCGCAGAGCCACACAGTTTGCCAGGAGCGATCCGGAGCGGTTTGCAGCCTACATCCAGCAGAAGCAATCCAATGAGGTGGCAAAGGAAATTCGGGGCTTGGAGCGAGAGCTGTCCGCCATGCGGAAACGGGATGGGGAACTGGATGTGGTGTTCAAGCGGATGTACGAGGACAGCGCCCTGGGACGGGTGAGCAATGAGCAGTTTCGCCTGCTGTCCGAGGCATACTCCAAGGAGAAAGCGCAGCTGGCCGAAGCCATCCCCGCTGCCGAGGAACGCCTGGAGAAACTGCGCAGCAGCATGGCCAACGCCAAAAACTTCATCGCCAAGGCCAGAAAGTTCACCGACATGGCGGAACTGACCCCGGAACTGCTCCGCACCTTCGTAGCGAAGATCATCGTGTATGAAAAGAAGGTCAAATACTCCAAGCACGCTCCGCAGAAAATCCAAATCTGCTTCCGGGACTTCAACCTTAACGAGGCAGATGATGTGATTCTCTGCGGAGAGACAACAGAAAAGGCAGACAGTGCAACCGCACTGCCTGCCTAATCCGAGGACACGCTTCAAGATACCCCTATCAGGAGTAGCGGACCGGGCGTTCTTTTTTCGTCGCTTACATCAAGATCAGCAACGCCAGGGTCAGCACCAGGAACAGGGCACCGACCCACTTGGTGGCCCGGGCCAGCTTGGCGTCCAGAGTGCGGGCCTTGTTCTTGGCCAGGAAGGAATCGGCTACGCCGCCGATGGCACCGGACAGGCCGGCGCTCTTGCCGGACTGGAACAGCACAATCAGAATAATGGCCAGGCCGCAGAGCAGCTGCAGAATCGTGATAACGAGAACCAAAGCGTACATAGGGGTCAACCTCCAGCATTTTCAGCCATGCAATGTGCATGAGCAGTGATTTCACAGATATATATGATAGCATAGTTTTTTTCCTATTTCAAGGGGATTTTTCAAAAAGCGATGCGGGAAGAGCAGCTGAGTTTCCCAAAAAACAAAAAAAGTCGGAAGAAAATGGAACAAATGTTTGCATCTCGCCGAAGGATGTGTTACAATCAAGATGCAACAATGACGGACCCAGTGGGAACAGGAGGTCGCCATGGCGGAGTTATCCAAAATGCAGCAGCAGATCTATGATTTTTTGGTATCCTATATCCGAAGCCGGGGCTATCCGCCCTCCGTGCGGGAGATCGGGGAGGCAGTGGGACTGAAGTCCCCCTCTACGGTTCACTTCCACTTGAAGCACCTGGAGGAGGCCGGCGTCATTGAAAAGGGCGCCGGGAAGGGCCGCGCTATCACTCTGACGGCTCCGCCGCTGCCGGAGGACAAGGTGCCCATTGTGGGCAATGTAGCCGCCGGCAGCCCCATTCTGGCCCAGGAGTGCATCGAGGACTATCTGACCTTCGACACCGGCGGCCGCAGCGGGGAGTTCTTTGCCCTGCGTGTCCGGGGCGAGTCCATGCTGGGCGCCGGTATCCTGCCCGGGGATTTGGTGGTGGTGCGACGCCAGGAGACGGCCAACAACGGCGAGATCGTGGTGGCCATGATCGAGGACGAGGCCACGGTCAAGCGCCTGTCCCGGAAGAACGGCCGTACCTGGCTGATGCCGGAAAACGACGCCTACTCTCCCATTGACGGGACCTATGCCCAGATCCTGGGGAAGGTGGCGGCGGTGATCCGCCGATACTGAAATACGACAGAATCCGAATACAGAGGGGACAGCGGCGCCGCTGCTGTCCCCTCTGTATTCTTAAACCGGTGGAAATCCTTAGGGTCGGTGGTGCCGGGGCGCCGGAGCTTCCTGCAGCTGCGCGCGCAGCTTCTCCAGCGCCCGCTTCTCGATGCGGGATACATAGCGCCGTGGCTACTGTAAACGATTGGTTCCGGAAAATTACGCCGTCTCAGGCGGAGCAATCCCTTGCAGTGTCTGGCTTTCCACCGTTTCGTCCAGCTGGGCGAAGCGGAATTTAATGATGATCTCTTTGTCCTCGGTGAGCTCCACCCGCTCGATGAGGCTCACAAGCAGCTCCCGGCTCTCCCCGGCAGTTTCAATGAACCTCTGTACCAGTTCCCTGGCCCTGTCCTCGCTGCGGACAGGGCTTTTTTGACGCAGCTCCAGTTCCTGCCGCTTTTCCTCCAGCTGCTCCCGCTCCAGCTTGATCCGGCCAAAGATGCGCTGGAAGTCCGCCTCGGGCAGCAGCCCGCTGAGCCGGTCGGTATACATCCGGTCCAGGTTGGCGGTGAGGCTGTCGATCTTGGATTGGAGTGCTTGGAGCTCCGACTCCAGGCTGCTCTGCTTTCTGGCATTCTCCACAGCTTCCTGTGCCACAGGTAGCAGTTCATCAGGGTTTAGGTAGGCCCGACATACCTCCCGCACCTTGGCGACCACCGTATCGGTCACGGTTTTCTCCTTGATGGAGTGGCAGGTGCAGACCCCGGCCTTGGTGAACCGCTGATAGGTGCGGCAGACAAAGTACAGCACATCCTCTCCCCTGGCATTTTTCCGGTTGAGGACCGCCAGAGGGTAGCCGCACTCGTGGCAGAAGATCAGTCCTTTCAGCAGGAAGTCATAGGTCCGGCTCCGGGTGTGCCTGCGGCTGTTCACCAGCATCCGCACCTTCTGAAAGGTCTCTCTGTCCACCAAAGGCTCGTGGGTACCCTCCACCACCACCCAGTTGGCCGGGTCCTGCTTCAGACACTTTTTGGATTTGTAGCTGATCTTCACGCTGCGCCCCTGTACCATGTTGCCGATGTAGGTCTCGTTTTGAAGCATGTCGGAGATCCGCTCACTGCTCCACAGGCCGGTGTAGGGGCCGGGCCTTGCCACCGGGAGACCCGCGTAGGTTGCCGGGGTAGGCACTCCCTCCTGGTTGAGGAGGGAGGCGATATTCCGGCAGCTCATACCGGAGAGGGCCAGGGCGAAGATCCGCCGCACGATAGGGGCCACTTCCTCATCAATGACGATCTTGTTTTTCTCCGTTGGGTGCATCTTGTAGCCGTACACCGGCTTGCCGCCGATGAACTGCCCCTTCCGCTGCTTATCCCGCTTGACGCTCTTGATCTTCTTAGAGATGTCCTTGGCGTACATATCGTTCATAATAGCCCGGAACGGCGTAATGTCATTGGCGGTGGAGTCCACACCGGTGTCGATGCCGTCCAGCAGCGAGATGTACCGCACCCGGTGCTCGGGGAAGTACCGCTCCATGTAGTGGCCGGTCAGAATGTAGTCCCGGCCCAGCCGGGAGAGGTCCTTGGTGATGACCATGTTGACCTTCTTGGCCTCGATGTCAGCGATCATCCGCTGGAAGGCCGGGCGGTCAAAACTGGTGCCGCTCCAGCCGTCGTCTATATAGGTGTCATAAACGATCAATCGGTGCTGCTGTACAAACTCCCGCAGCAGGGATTCCTGGTTCTGGACACTCTGGGATGGTCCTTCGCTCTCATCCTCCTTTGATAGTCTGATGTATAAAGCCGCATGGTAATCCATGGGATTGCTTATCTCTAAGTACATGCTATACCTCCTGAGATAAGCGGCCATTCATCATATGGATTACACCCCATGTCTCACCCCTTTGCAACAGATTCCATCTCCCGTCGGAGGAATATTTGAAAAGATTCCAGCAATAATTCCTGGGCACTTTTGCCGTCCTCAGTATAAACACAGGTCACAATCAATTCGCTTCTCATTTGACCGCCTCCTTACCTCAAATCAGTAAAGGATATGCGGAAGGCATCCGTGAGTTTACGAAAAAGCGTCCTCCCCGGCTGCGGAGAGGACGCCTAAAATGAATCAAATGATCTTGTATGTTTCCCCCAGCCGCTTGAAGCTGGCAATTTTCTGCTCCAGTGTCACATGGTTGTAGACGTCCATGGTGGTCGTGATGCTGGCGTGGCCCATGATCTCCTGGATTACCTTTAGGTTGGTCTCGTGTTCGCAGAACCGGGCACAGAAGGTATGCCGCAGGGTATGCGCTGAAAAATGGGGCAGCAACTGTGGTTCCCGCTGCTCCTGGTTTGCCAATTCCGTTTCCTGGCTATTGTATGCGGTTCGAATCCGCTCAATGGCGCGGTTGACTGTGTGCGGACTCAGGACCCCGCCCGTCTGGTTGGTAAAGATGAAGTTGGAATACCCGTCGATTATGATATTTGCCGGGCATACCTCTGTCTGAAACTGGCGCTCCTGCTCCAATGCCCGCTTGACCTCTGTCGCCATGGGAATCACCCGGATCCCAGTTTCTGTCTTGGGCGTGCTAACCATAAATTCACAGGCCCCTCTCGGCTCCTTTTGACGGTAAAGCAGGCTGTGATTGATGGAGATGGTTTCCTCCGCAAAATCGCAGTCCTCCCACCGCAGGCCGATGATCTCCCCCACGCGGCAGCCGGTCCCCAGCATGACTGTAAACAGCGGTCCCCACTGCCGGTATCGGACGGAGTTGGCAACAAACTGCATGAACGCGGCCTGCTGTGTCTCTGTCAGTGCCTGTTTCTTGTGTCCCTCCCTCGGGCTGCCCTTTTTGATGTCGGACAGGACACCGTCGGAGGGATTGACACGGATCAAATTGTCCCGGATCGCCAACGTGAAAGCCGGGTGCAATAGGGAATGGATGGTTTCTATGGTGTTGAGCCTGAAGCCGCGCTCCCTCAGCAAGGAATTGTAAAAGGCCCGGATATCGCTGTACCGGAAAGAGGCAATGTCTTTGTGCCCGATGGTCTCCCGCACATAGTGGTCGTACATATATTGGTAATTCGTCCGGGTAGATGTCTTTAACTCATATTTTAATTCCATATAGTGGTCAAACAGGTCGTTCAAGGTCATCCGCTTGGCTGTGTGCGTCTGGATCCCGTCCTCCAGATCCCGCTGGATTTGATGCTCCAGTTCCCGCAGCGGCGGCTTATATCTCTTCCCTTGAGGGATGCTGTCTGTTTCAACCAGCCGCCAACTGTATACGCTCCGCCGTATCCCCTGTATGTCGTAATAGCGATACTCGTATCTCCCATCTCTGTTCTGCTGTTCTCCTCTTTTTAAGAGCCTGCCCTTGCGGTCCCGCCGCTTTTCGCTCATGATCAGCACCTCCCGCAGAGTCAAATGGAATATTGTTCTTCCAGAAATTTTTCGAATTTCCGCCGCTTGATCAGGCGCTTGCTGCCTACCCACAGCACAAATGGACAGTTCTCCCCGTCGGTCATGGTCCGCAGTTTGTTGGTCCCGATTCCAAAATAGTCCGCTGCCTCTTCGACCGTCAGATTGGCCTTCTCCCAAATGGGTACTTTTCTCTCCATGTCGTACACTCTCCTTTTATTTTTATCGCATGATTTTGGTCCGATTGGGTTGATTTCTATGTCATAACGACCACCTCCTGCGTCAAGTATCCACCCTTCTATACAAAAAATAAAGCGGCCTCCGCCCTGCTCAAAAAGCAGGTTTGGGGTCGCCGCACGGGTGTACGCAGAGGAGTCATCTTTCTGTCTGCCTTTATAAATTGTTATAAGTTCTTATAGCGAGAGGGGCTTCATCGTGGGGAACAGTCTGACATCACGGATGGTATATGAAGTAATCAGCAGCATTTGCAGCGGGCGTGATCACGATGTTGAATCATTCAAATGAAGCGAAAACATACCCTTTCCTATTTGGGTCCTGCTACACTACGAGATTATAGAACGGAAGCCGACAAGGGACGCTGCAGAATAGCAACCCGCAGCGTCCCTATTTTGTCACTGTTAGATTAAAACCAGTTGAGAAAAGCATTTTGCGAGAATCTCTGAACGTTCCTATTGCACAGAACAAATCTGCTCATCCATGAAGCGGAACTCTTTCCCAGGCGACTGGATGGCCTAGGTAACACCCAGGCGAGTTTTCAACTTTAGGCGGTCCTGTCCGATACACCGCTAGCCGACAATCTGTCTGACTGCATGATACCCCTTCTCCTGGAGCGCCCCATAGACGCGCAGTATATATTCCTTGTTTTCATTTTCCATCGTGCGCATCACCTCTCGGGCATTCCCAGAATGAGACAAATTCAGCCCTGATGGGAGCGGCCTATTTCAGTGAAATGCGTCGCAGACCTCCCAGAGTTGGGAGAGCGCATAGAGAGGCAGGTTTATGAACTTATCCTGCTTGCGGTAGTCGGACATAGAGGTGCGGACACCAAAAGGCAGTTCGTTGTTGGAGACAAAGTATTTCAGGCTCTTAGCCTGCAGATTCTCCTCCGCCTTAACCTCCAGCGGGATCACATTCCCGCTGTGCTGGAGGACAAAGTCCACCTCCCCGGATGAATGTTCCGCCGACCAGTAATAGAGCGTGGCACCCAAGTCGGAAATGAGTTGCTGGCAGACATACTGCTCCGTGAGCGCACCTTTGAACTCCGTGAAGATGGCATTGCCCTTCAGCAGTGTCTTGGCGTCCAAATCCGTCATAGCCGCCAGCAGACCCACATCCACCAGATACAACTTGAAAGCCGGGATGTCCTGATACGCCTTCAGGGGAACGGCCCCTTTGGTCACACGGCCAACCTTGCAGCACAATCCGCAGTCGATCAGCCACTGAATGGCCAGTTCAAAGTCCTTGGCCCGCGCCCCTTCCCGCAAGACACTGTAAATGAATTTCTTATTCTCCTTGGCCAGCTGAGAGAGGATGCCATCCCACACCATACGGATACGGGGAATGACGGCCATTGGGGGCATGTTTGAAAAAGTTCTGCTCGTAGTCTGAGATCAGACGCTGCTGCACACGGCGTACGGCAGTAAGACTCTGCTTGGGCAGGTAAGCATTTACAGCCGCTGGCATCCCGCCCACAAAGTAGTACGTTCTGAGCAAGTCAATGTATTTGTCCCGGAACGCGGTGACCATTCCGAAGTCCCCCTGCTCCAGGAGTTCGAGCAGTTGGTCATCGCCTGTAGCGGACAGGAATTCGGTAAAGGAAAGCGGGTACAGATCCATGCTGTCCACCTTTCCTACAGGGAACGATGTGCCTTCGTGCATGGCTATTCCCAGTAGCGACTCCGCAGCCAGAATATAATAACTGTGCCGGTTGTCCTCACAGAAATATTTCAGGCTCTGCAACGCAGCCGGCACCTCTTGGATCTCGTCCAGAATAATCAGTGTGTTCTCCGGATCAATCTCCACCCCGCTCTCGATGGCGAGGCCCCGCAGAATCCGATCCACATCAAAATCGCCGGAGAATAGATTATGCATCCGCTCGTTGCGGTCAAAATTGATATAGGCACACCGCTCAAATGCGGTTCGGCCAAACTCCTGCATGAGCCAGGTCTTTCCAACCTGCCGCGCACCGCGGATGATCATAGGCAGGCGGTTCGGATCCTCCTTCCACTCTTGCAGGCGGCTGATTGCATATCGCTTCATTGCCACACCACTCCTGGACCGTTTGATAGTATCAGCATATCATCTTCCATCAAATAGTCAACCGGAAAAGTGTGATAATCGTCAAATAGTCCGCATTATTAGGGTATTTACCGCCCACTCGTTTGCGCAGATTCTTTTTTTCTGTTTCATGATTGCTTCCTCCTTTTATTATTGCGGGAACATGCCCCGTCTAAAATTGTAAAGGAGTGGCAGGGAGCTTCCCACGACAGAACCTGTCGGGTGTGGAAAAAAGCAGAATGTCCCCTTTCCCGAATTGATGAACAGAAAAACATTCGTTATAATGGAAAGGAAATGGGACAAAGACCATGGAGATAAAATGTAAAAAAGGGGTGGCACCGCCGCGGTGCGATGATGCGTTCAAGGCTGGATCCATCCGGATGGTAACGGAGCAGGGCCGCCCGAGCACAGAGGTATCACCATACCTAATTTGCATACAACATATGGCAAGGGAGCGATTTCGCCCGCAAATTGACTTGCCTACGTTTCAATCGTAAAGGAGGCTTGTTGATGCGTTATTATGTGACCACTGATATCCACGGATTTTATACGCCGCTGATCACTGCTTTAACCAAGGCCGGCTTCTTCGCCGACTCTGCACCGCACAAACTGGTCATTCTGGGAGACCTGTTTGACCGCGGTAAGGAAGCGCTGAAACTGCAGGCTTTTCTCTCTGCGCTATTGGATCAAGATCAGGTCATCCTGATTCGCGGCAACCACGAAGATCTGTTTGAAGAACTTGTCACGATCGACACAGGTCTGCCATATCGCCACCATGTCGACAATGGCACTTACGATACCGCTCTTCAACTCACCGGTTTCGATCCTCACCTCGCCCCTACTTTGCACGATGACTTCGCTGAAGCTGCCCGGAATACCGTGTTCTATCAAAAAATCATTCCTGCCATGCTGGACTATTTTGAAACAGAACACCACATATTTGTCCACGGCTGGATCCCCTGCATTCAGGAGCGCAACGGCTATAGTCGTATTTGTGACTGGCGCAATGCCTCTGCGGATCTTTGGGAAAAAGCCCGCTGGATCAACGGCATGACTGCCTTTCGATATGCCTATGAGGATGACAAAACCATCATCTGTGGCCATTGGCACACCTCCTTTGGTCATTCTACAATCGACCATGCCGGTTCTCAATTCGGCCCAGATGCCAATTTTCGCCCCTTTTACGGCACAGGCATCATTGCTTTAGATGCCTGCACCGCTGTCAGCGGCTTTGTAAATTGCATTGTAGTAGAAAGTTGAACAGGCGAGGTTATTCTCATTGGCCATGCTGTTTTCATTTCAATCATAGTCTATCTGGATGGACAAGCCTCCTCCTATTGGAAGGCCGGCAAGATCTAAAAATGTGGTAAGGGACACTGCAGAACAGTATCTGCAGTGTCCCTCTTTGTCACTGTCAAATGAAAACCAGTTGCGAAAAACATTTTGCCAGAACACCTGAGCGTTCCCATCGAACGGCCCGGATCTGTTCATCAATAAAATGGAACTCCTTCCCCGGTGATTGGATTGCCCAGGTGACCCCCAGACGGGCTTTCAGCTTCAAGCGGGCTTGTCCAATATAGCGTTCCGCGTAAGGCCCGATTTCTTCCACAAACGCTGTACTGCGCGTAACGATCTCGCGGTCATATGGGTCTTCCGAGATCGCCTCCAGCAACAGCGACTCCAATGCGCCCTGCTGGTTGGTCGGGATAATCAGCAGCAAAAACGACAGCGTCTGTTTCTGTCCGAAACCATCCTGATAAGTATTCTCAACCCAGTGATTTTGCTTGGCCTGTGTGATGGCCGGAGCAAAAATCCGACACACTCCTGCCGTAATATCCTCCTCTTGCCGATCATCCCGGTCGGTGACCAGAGCGACTTTGGAAAACACTCGGGCGTCAAGGATCGCCGCCCGTATCTTATCTGCAAAAAATCCGCCGAACTTATCCTTCCCGCCTACACCGCAAATCAGCAGGCGATCCTCTCCCCGCTGATACCAATAAGCCGATTCACCAGATTTTTCATCCACAGAGATTTGGAAGTTTTTTGGCCCACGCTTGCAGGGAGTCCATTGCCGAACGCATCCCAAATAATAACTGAGCAAAATGGCGTCGGTCTTTCCTTCACACAGAATCAATTTGTTCATAGGCGCACCTCGAAGCCAAATTGCTCCCGGTTTTGGTGAACGTGGCAGCCGGACAGGACCCGGGCATAGCTGAGGGAAGAACTCCAATCTTTTTTGAGCGTCACAACGCTGATAGGGTCCTCCTGTCCGGTCGTCTTCTCATAATCCACAATGGATAGGAACCCGTCAATCGCTTCGATGCTGTGGGAGGTGATAAAGACCTGCACATCGAATTTGCGGCATGCTGAGGCAATGAAACGGAAAATATCTTCAAAGTAGCGGGAGTGGATGGCTGTCTCCACCTCATCGATCAGCAGTACACCATCCACAGCTCGTGCGATCCCGCTGGCGATAGACAAAACCTTCTTGATGCCGTCGCCGTAACTGGACAGAGGCATTATCCCCAGCTCCTTGTGCTTGACACATTCGATGGGGCGGTTGGTATTTTCGTTTTTCAGCATCAGCAAGTCTGTAATGCCGGGGTCAAAAAGTTGTAAGATCTGTACACAGAGTTCCTTATAGGGATCATTTGTTAAGATACGGGAAAAATTCCCGCCCCGCAGATGGTCGAACGGCGCCAGATAGACCATGTTCAGAAGATGGCGGTTGGTAATGCCCAGCCCAGATACGGTGGAATATTCATGGAATCTTATCTCAGTTTTTTCCTGGTTGTTGCCTGTGCGAACCAGCAAGTTTCCCTGAAACGCCTGACATTCTGAGGGAATGGAATCCTTGAACTTACGGAAATTCCGTATCGAATAGCGGGGAATCCGGTTTTGCTCCTCCGCATCCAACATAATGGTTTTCACGTTGCCCTCCAGCAAATAGAGGATGTCCTCTCCTCTGCAGCGAGCCTGTAGG
>UMKW01042889.1_pt1 | contig 19368 bp, 16 predicted proteins | sample 1966391 | NCBI WGS metagenome assembly UMKW01 (sample SAMEA4836183, study PRJEB28245) | human gut metagenome | biome: gut microbiome; material: fecal sample | place: Denmark | collected 2008
GAAAGGCTGACGGTAAACCATGCCGTCCGGCAGGCCCAGGGTTTTTCCCACAACCCGCACTTCATCTTTATACAGCAGTCTCAGCGGCTCCACCAGGCTGAACTGCAGATCCTCCGGAAGGCCGCCCACATTGTGATGGGCTTTTACGCCGTCGCTCTCCAGAATATCGGGATAAATGGTTCCCTGTGCCAGGAACTCGATCCCTTCCTGTTTTCTCGCCTCTTCCTCGAAAACCCGGATAAACTCCGCGCCGATGATTTTACGCTTCTTCTCCGGATCCGACACCCCTTCCAGCTTGCTCAAAAAGCGGTCGATGGCATCCACATACACCAGGTTCGCGTCCATCTGGTTGCGGAACACCTCCACCACCTGCTCCGGCTCTCCCTTGCGGAGAAGACCATGGTTTACATGCACACATACCAGCTGCTTCCCGATAGCCCGGATCAGCAGGGCAGCCACAACAGAAGAATCCACGCCGCCGGACAGCGCCAGCAGCACTTTCTTATCTCCCACCTGCTTCTGAATGGCGCTTACCTGCTCCTCAATAAAAGCCTCCGCCAGTTCGCTCGTTGTAATACGGGCCATCGTTTCCGGACGTTTGTTGTTATCCATGCTTTTTTCTCCTTTTCTGTAGAATTTAATCACGTCAGTTTCTATGGTCATTATAACGGATTTTCTTCTCTTATACCAGAAGTTTTCTGACTACCGGGATTTTTTTCAGTATCAGCACAATCCCCAGAGAAATCAGATACGTAAGAGGTATGCAGGCAATTCTCCACCAGTGGCTTTTGGTACTGAGGCCAAGCCAGGATCTTTCATAATACATGACAACCCGATGCATCAGATAGATCCCGAAGCTGCAGGAAGAAATCAGGGGCAGTTTGTCGATCAGCCAGCATGGAAGATATTTTTTCCAGTTAATCTGACGGATCCATATAAAAATGGCCACTGACAGAAAAACGGCATGGAACATAATGTAGCCTTTGATAGAGGTATCTGTTTTTCCCGTTTTAACAGACATGATATACGTATAAACAAATCGCAGCAGAAAACCGAATATACCTAACAGATAAATTCCTGTCCTCTGGCTTCTCTTCAGCTCCCCGGTCCCAAAAAGATAGCCCAGCAGCACATACAGGATCAGGCTTCCCGTAACCGGAATATCCAGGGACCAGGAAAAGCCCAGCCATACTTTCAGCACCGGCAGGCAGGAAAGGAAGATAAAATTCAGCGCCGCCGCATACCAGAGGATTTTCCGATTTTTAGTCAAAAGAGAAAAAACCGGAATAGCCAGATAGCAGGCAAAGAGAGCCCCGAAAAACCAGTATACATTCTCCACTTTATAATTCAGTACCAGATTCAGGACATACCCTGCTGTTTTCTCTTCCAGAATCAGCTGTCCGGTCGCCACCTTCCAGCCCAGAACCAGAAAACTCCATGCCAGCCAGGGTATCACGGTCCGCATCACCCTTTTCCTAAAATAGGTCGATGTGTCATATTTTTCCCGGTAATTTAATAAATTCACTCCGGTGATCATCAGAAAAACCGGTACCGCCCAGTAAAGGCCGCACTCCACTACCAGACTTTCCGCCAGGCCAGAGTGTCTTCAAAGCTGTGCACCAGTCCGTTGTGATGCAGGGAAATAACTGCCAGACAGGCTAAAATATTTAAAATATCAATGTAGAGCAGTCTCTGTTTCTTTTGTTCTCCCATTCATTATATCCTTTCCTGACTTTTTCTGTTTTTGCCTCTCTAATGCTAACAGATTTGCTTCCTGCTATGCACAACGAAAAACTGCCCAGACTCTTCCGGGTATGTCCAGTCATTTCTGTTAGTTATTTTTTCTGCACAGTTCATTCCTTCTCTCGGCTCAACAAAGTTTTATTTTTTGTTAAAATAAATACCCCTGATCAAAATTGCCGTTGAAACAATCCCTACACTACCAAAAGTGCATACAGACCCACAAGCAGCTCCTATAATTCCAAGACGCGAAACAAATGCAATGCCAAGGCACACACTCAAAACAACTGTGCTACCAGAAATAATCAATGCTGTCTTTGTTTTTCGCAGCATACCAAATAAATTTGCTGCTGGTGTTCTCAAACATGCGCTTAAAATATAGGACAAAATTAATACTCTAAATACCGGAAGTATTCCTTCGTACCTATCTCCAAAAAGAATCGAAATAATGATAGGCGCTCCAGCAAAGAGGCTTAAACCAATCAATAGGTTCAACGCTCCATTAGCCAAATACAGTAATTTTATATTCTTCTTCATCCATCCATTATCTTCTTTATGCATGGCAATATGGGGGTAAACAAAAATCATAATGGAATTCGGCACCATATTCAAGGCAAATGGTATCACACATGCTGTTTTATACATAGCAATATCTTCTGCATTCTGCATAATATTTCCTATGACAAATAAATCCACAGAATATAGTACAGAAATTAAGGCATTCACGATGCACATTGTGACGGAATACTTCACAAATTTATTTTTGTTAGCTGACGTAAGCTTAGAGGCCCTTTGGACAGCATGTACAAATCCACCCCTCAAAAAATATGTTCCAACCAAAATAGAGCAGATATACGCTAAGTATATGCCTAGTATTACTCCATGAATTCCCCAAATCCATGCGCCCAATACCGCAAACACAGCATTTGCCACAGAATGAATATTTAATACAATACTATATTCTCGATTTTTAATCTGCCATCTCAGATTGGCAGTAATCCAATCCTTCATATTATAAAGAACTGGCAAAAGAGAAAATTCGACAATATACCCTGTCAGATTAGCCAAGCCTGACCGATCAATACCAGAATACAAAACCATAATAATAATTACCAGAACGCTGCTAATACCACCCATAATAGCAGCATAACGACTGTAACTATATTTCAGAGAAATATCCACTCTTTCTGAACAAAACTGCAGAATACCAAGATTAGCCCCCATACAGCAAAACATCACTCCAAAATTACTGATATTTTGGACATAAGAAAATACACCGTAATCATATTGGGACATAATGCGTACTATAAAAATGCCATAGACAAATGAAACAACACTGTTGATTAAAGTAGCTCCAAATATATCAAAAAAACCTGAGCGGTACAATTTTTTTAAGCTTTTTAACATATCAGCAACATTAATTCTCTTCTGCATCTGCAATAACCTCATTTAAATTGGTTAAATATTCTAACTTTAATCTCCCATCATCATTTGTAACTTTATAAAAATCTCCATTAGTAATGGGCTTAATTCTTAAAAGTCTTTTGGCATTTGAAGAAAAATAAGTGTCTGTTTTATAAATCCATAAATATTCATAATTTTCTTCCAGGTCTTGGGGCAAATACTGCAGTGGATACTGCTCCAGTCCTGCGATACTCATATCATCAGCAGTAAAGTAATAACACATCCCTGATCTATCAATTTGATTTTCGAAAAGATAATCCGCCAGGACTGTAAAGTATCCATTGCTGTCCTGATTAATCATATATATTTTTCCTTCTCCTCCTGTGTAACCATCCACAATCTCTTTATACGCATCAAATTTCAAGCGTTCCTGATAGGTACCATTCTCATTCAGTTCAATACCGCTGACTTTTGATGCGAAACCATTAGTCGTCGAAGAAGCCAGCACTATCAGCAGCGTAACAGAAACAACAATCCTGGTTGTTCTGGATGTTACGCAGACATGGCAACCGTCAAATTTCCGGCAAAACGGTGCCAGCAGAGGGAGGAGCCCCAGCATCATATAGTCTGAAAAATATCGGTTTAATGATCCGGTAACAATACTGTCCTCATAAGAAAACGTGGTCAAATACGTATAAATCATTAAGACAAAAAAGGCGAAAAAACCAAAAAGGTAAAATCCCAGAAGCACATTATACTGTCTGCGCATTAGCCCTTTAAAATAGTATCTGCTCAATACGAACAAAATCACTATTACAAAAATGAAATAAATAAAAAATGTCAAATTAGGAACCGTATAAGACAAATTAACCGGCTCAAATAATTTTCCCAGACCAGACTGCAATGTTAATTGAAATCGGTCATCCTGCATTTTTATAATTCCATCACCACGAATTAATGCGTTATCACCAACGGTTATTGACCAAAGCGCAGTAAATAGAAATGCGCTGGCTAAGCACGCTGCAGCAAAGCATCCTTTTTTCACGTACAAGTCCTGAAAAATATGTTTTGGCAGTTCCTTTATTGTGCATTCAAAGGTAAGACAATATTTTATAAACATCGCCAAAACAATAACAAGAACAAAAAGCGGCCCCACCATATTTTTCATCAATGCAATATTACACATTGCCAGCACAGTAAAAATACCAGTATTTTTTTCTTTATAAAGGCAGAGTATATTCCAAGCAATCAATCCCCCTGCCCACATAGCTACTGCCTGATCACAGTATATATTATAATAGGGCTGCACAAACAAAAGATGCATAGACAAAAACACAATTGCATTATATCCAAAGCATTTTTTCCATTCTTTCCATCCCATCCCGCTTAAAGGAAGCAGGCTTCCTGCAAACCAAAGAACCAAATTGGATACATAAAGATTTCCTTCTACAATTCCTCCGGTAACGGTCCGTGGCAATTTGCAGAGTAAATAATGGAAAAAAGTAGTAGAAGACAGCAAAAGATTTTCTCCGTCAAAAAGATCTCCGTATGGAAGCTGATTATTATTTATCAAATAAACGGCTGCTTTACCCCATTGATGAAGTTCATCCCAGTTGTATAATTTTATTCCTGTAAACGCAATTATTCCATAAATAAATATAAAAAATAATGCCACCACGCCGGGAGAAAAAAATTTTCTTCTCAAAAGGCTTTCTTCACGATTTGTAATCCCCTTAAATTTGCCTCCTAAAGCAAACAGCACAATTCCTGTAACTGCCAGAGCATACTCGATATATAGAGCAATTCTTGTATCGGAAAACAAAAGTCCCGTAACAAAAATTAAAGTCATACCGGTCACAATTGTCATACCTATACTAAGTTCTGGAGACCAATTTAATAGCTTATACCAAAACATACTTATAAAAATAATTATGCAAAACTGTACACTTAACCAGAAAATATTACTCACTTTTCTCCCACCCACTTCGTTAAAATTATATCTGCCTATTAATTATTGCCTAATGCAATAATAATTTGGGGCATTTAGTAATTATATAATAGTTCTCAATACAATTCAATATTTTGTCAAATATTCGTTATATTCTTAATCAAATCGAAATAACTTTTCCTAAAAAATAATAATAATCTTGACTCTGTAATTAGGTAATATTAATATATAATAAGTTTAATATATACATAAAGGAGTCTATATGAAAAAAAGAGTTATATTTGTAAGTCTCTTACTTGCTATGACTGCATTTATCATACCTGTTCACGGAGATGAAACGGAAACTGAAGCGGAAGCCCCTGCCCAACAGGTAACGGATCTGGCTTATACAAACAAAATAAATCTTAAATATTATTCTGGAACTTACAGTGGAGAAATACGTAATAATTTACCAGATGGAGAAGGCATATTTATAACCGATGTTGATTCACCTGAACAGTTTACTTATGAAGGCGACTTTAAAGATGGATTATTTGACGGTAATGGTCTGATCAGCCTTGATTCTGGAATTTCCTATGAAAGCAAATTTTCATCCAATCTCCCTACAGGCCGCGGGACACTCTATTTATCGGATCATACATATGCTAAATTATCCTGTTCTAATGGTATTCCATATGGTCTATATCAACTCTACTCTGAGGAAGATGAGATCATTGGTTATGACTTCTACTATCAGGGTGAACTTATTTCTGAACTGCTCTCTCAAGCTGATACACCTGATTACGCAGATATTTATACCAACCCCGATCAATTTTGGGGAGAAATTTTTAAAATTGAGGGAACCGTTTCGTTTATATCGGAAACCTCAACAGCATGTACCCTCAGGATTATGGATAATGACGGCAATACCTATTGGAGCGACTATAGCAATACAACGTTTCATCGCTGGTATCAGGCTATAATCCCCACTCTGCAGGTAGGTGACAAAATCACTTTATATGGTTTTTACTATGGAATAAATAAATACGTGGCCTCCGATGATCCTGGTTATTCCGGTTTTACCTATCCTCGAATTGACCCATTTTATGCTGATTTTTCTAATAAGCCGACGTTTGACCGTTTAAATGCTGAGACGGACTATGAAACAATCTGCGCATACCCGTATCATCTTTATAGAACCAAGATTACGTTAACCGGAACCGTTCTAAATGCTATTATGGAGGAGAACGCCTCACATTACTATTATAAATTATCTACAGACGAAAATGAAATATACTATATCTCAGTTCCTATAGAGGATCTTAATGCAATTCCTTTAGTTAACGATACTATTAAAGTAACCGGGCGGTTGGCCGGACAATATAAGGAAATTTCTTCAGATGCTTTAGCCGAATGTTTAAATATCTTTCCATATCTTTCGGCCACAAAAATCAAGGTGACAAAATAGGATTTATTTTTGCGAAAGGGCTGCTGCACTATGTGCAACAGCCCTGTACTGAAATATCTGTTATTTAAGCAGTATTTTTTTTATTTCTAGTTTTGTTTTCCAGTAATGCTATCTCTTGGGCCATCCTTCTTACTTTTGATGTAACTCTCGACAGTGCAACTGTCAAAGAAAAGATAATTATCAAAGAAAAGATAAATCCAAAGAAAAAAAGCATATTGATTGGAGCACGGATCCCTAATGTCTGTGCGACAACATCCATTAAATGTGGAAAAAAAGAAAAAATAAGCAACGCAACATCACATGCCAGCCAAGTCAAAACATATTTTAACTCTAATGCCCTTTTCTTGACCATATAGATGATCATAATCATAGCCAAAAGCAAAATAACAATGATCAAAATCTGTGCTTTTAATGTCATTAAATCACCTCAGTCTTTCAATGAATATAGCCAAACTTACTTTAATCATATAATATACCGATTTTTTTAAAGAAATAGACGATACACCTGCTGATCGTTCTTTCATTACCACTGGTATTTCCATTACCTTATATTTTTTTCTCAAAAGCCGACATACTGTCTCCGGTTCTGGATAATCTCGTGGATACTCTTTTACAAATAATTCCATTACTCTCCGGTTACACATACGCATTCCCGATGTGGCATCTGTTATCTTTTTTCCAAAGAGGCCTTTAATCAAAACAGAAAAAAAGCGAATTCCCATACGACGTAACCCTGATGATTGGAAGCCCTGTTTTTCAATAAACCTGGAACCGATGATCATATCTGCTTCGCTTTTTGTCAAAGCATCCGCCATTTTCTCCAAATACATAGCATCATGCTGTCCATCTCCATCAAACTGAACCGCTATATCATATCCATTATTAAATGCATATAAGTAACCTGTTTGAACTGCCCCACCGATTCCCAGATTAATTGGCAAATTTAAAATATTAATATTATTCTCCAGACAAATATTTAGTGTATCATCAGTGGAACAGTCATTAATAACAATATAGTCAAAATTTGGCGCATTGTACTTAATATCCTGAATCGTTTGAAGAATACTTTCTTCTTCATTAAATGCCGGTATTATTACTAATTTTCTTAATTCTTTCATGTCGTTCTCCTCAAACCTTCAGTTGATTTGATTCCTGACTCTTAGCGTATTTCTTCCCGAGTGCCTTTGCAATCCATTTTGGCCAAAATTTACAAAACATTTCGTACTCCTCCGTCGTACGCATGTTATCTCCAATAATAGCCGATGTTTCAGAATCTTCATGTATCCGATGTCCCACCAGTTTTTTCGGACAATACAAAAAATCTCCTTTAAGTTTGGAAAGTTTTTCCCATGCTTCCCAATCTTCACAGGCTCTAAAATGATTTTCAAAAATCACAGGGGGTAAATTGCCCGCAGCAAAAGTTACCGATGGACAGCAAATGGGTGATCCAAAAGATAAAATCCGTCTTCTTATCCAACGAGATCTCTGCAGCATTTTTATTCTAAGTGGGAGCAGCATTATACGTTTTATCTTTAATAATAAATTAGTTAAAACTTTTTTCCCATTTCGTATCTCATAATAATCACTGAAAAAAATTAAAGGTTTTTTGGCTTTCTGCATTACCTTCAAAACATTTTCTAAATACTCTGGTTCATAGAAGTCATCCTGATGTGCGATTGTAATATATTCGCTATTATATTTTATTCTTGCGCATTCATAACCAAAATTCCAGTCCTGCGTAATCCCCTTATCTCCCACATTTACATAATAAGACACCTGATTTTTTTCTGCAATTCCCTGAATAAATTCATTTGGCGTTGATGTAACAATAATAATATTGCTCTGTACCGACTGTGCCTTAAGTGATTGGATGCACATTTCTAAATATGGGCTTTTTTTATATGCGCAAATAGCAAATGTATGATTTTTCATCTACATATCTTCCTCTAAATTTTAGCTATCACTTCAAATACCGACATATGAAAGCGGTCACCTTCTCTATGTCGTTATCCATCATATATGGATGTAACGGCAATGCAAGCACGCGTTTACATAATTCAACTGTATTTGAGCAATCATCTCCTTTAACACAGATTCCTTCAAAAGCTTGCTGCATATGCATTGGTTTAGGGTAATAGATCATACTCGGAATATCCTGTTTCTTTAAATAATCCTGCAATCCATTTCGCTTTTCTTCTGTTTCCAGGAGAATACTGTATTGTGCCCAGCTGGAATAAAAACCTTCTTTTATTGTTGGGGTTATCACCACATCTTTTAACACTCGAGTGTAATTATCCGCCACACGGTTGATGCTGTCCAGTTCAAAATTTTCAAACTGCGAAAGTTTTGCCTGTAAAACGGCCGCCTGCAGTGTATCCAGTCTTGAGTTCATTCCAATACGCACATTATCATATTTATTACTTCCTTTGCCATGTATACGCAAAGAGCGAAGCAGTTCTGCCCATTCATCAGAATTTGTAAAAACTGCGCCTCCATCACCATAGCATCCCAGCGGTTTTGCTGGAAAGAATGAAGTAGTCGATATGTCGCCAAAGCTGCATGCCCTTTTATCTCCTATCTTTCCTCCAAAACCTTGCGCACCGTCTTCCAGAATCAGGAGATTATTCTTCTCTGCAATCTTTTTTATAGCAGGATAATTTGCTGGCTGTCCAAATAAATCTACAGCCACGATAACCCGCGGTGTCAGTTTTTTGTCTTTTGCCACCTTATGTATCGCCTTTTCAAGGCTCTGGGGCGAAATATTAAAAGTATCTTTTTCTACATCTACAAAAACAGGCGTTGCTCCGGCAAAAGAAACCACTTCCCCTGAAGAAAAGAAGGTGAAATCAGGCACAAAAACAGCGTCTCCGGGTCCAATTCCCCAAGTCATAAGTGCCAGCGATAGTGCATCTGTTCCATTTGCACAGGTAATGCAATGCTTTACCCCTACAAATTCTGCCAGTTTTTCCTCCAGTTCCTGTACTTGTATGCCACTGATGAAATTTCCTTTTTCAATCACTTCAAAAATGGCTTTATCCATTTTTCCCTTTATCGAATCGTATTGCATTTTTAAATCACGGAATTGCATTTTACTATTCCTCCGAACTGTTTTTTTTGATTTGTTCAATAAATTTCTTATGGTCTATTGCAAAATTACCCGAAACAGCAGCTCCATCCTCTACTGATTTTGTCACTACCGCTCCCATATTTGCCCTTGAGTGCTCTCCTATATTAATACCATTCCTTATTGTAACTCCCAATCCAATCCATGTGTTCGCCCCTACAATCGTTCGGCCGCCTATTGCTGTTCTGCCTGCAATCATCGTTCCTTTGCGTATTTTCACGCCATGAGCAATATAGACCAAATCATCAATCTTAACATTCTCTTCCAAAACAGTTTCATCCCAAGGATATACCGCCTTATCTATGCAAGTGTTGTTTTGTATTTCAACATTATCTTCGATTCTAACTCTCCCTGCATGAATAACAGCCATATTTCCTTTTCCTGTTTTTTTGAACTCAAATCCTTCTCCGCCAATTCTTGCCCCGGATCTGATAATGACATTTTTCCCAATAATTACATTGGGATAAATCGTTACAAAGGGTTCAATAATTGTATTACCACCAATTATTACATTTTCTTGTGCCACATACGCTAATTTACTTACTTGTGCTTTAGGTGAAATAACTGTTTTAAATCTATCTTCAGAATATAATAAATTAGAAGCTAGAAAATTATGAATAGCAAAAAACATCCACCTGGGATTAGCAGTAATTACAACTCCTCGTCCCAACTTTCTGCAATGCTCTGCCAATTCAGACGTTGTAATGATAGTCACAGCATTTTCCGAAAGATTGTCAGCATATTTTTCATTATCCAAAAATGTACAAAACTTACATTTGATTTTTTCACTGCACAGTGCCAAGGTTTCAAATTCCTGTTCACTTTCTATAACATACGTCTCGGGATACCATTGGCTTATTTCCATATCTCGTATTAGCACTTTTGCCTTCCTCCTACGAAATTAATACAAATACTCTTTCTTCATATCTGTACTGGCAAAATCTTTTAAAGGAAGTTTAACAGCCTTTCCTTCTTTTTGGCTTTTGTAAATAGCCAAAACCATCTCAAGGGCGTTTCTTCCTGCATAAGCATCCACATATGGTTTTCTATTTTTTTCAATAGCCTCTATCATATCCGCATATAAGCTGGTATGGCCATTTCCATATACATTACTGGTTGCTTCCTGCAGTCCTTTATTCTGTACATCTTCTTCTGTTTCATCGCTGAAGTCCCACACGTCAATATTATTTGTAGATTTTCCTCCGATTTTTACAGTTCCCTTTTCTCCAAACACGTACAACGTTTCTTCCAAATTCTGAGGATAAACATTTGTAGTTCCCTCTATTGTAGCAATCGCTCCATTTTTAAATTTAACAACTGCCATTCCAACATCTTCTGCCTCCAGATAGTCATGGTACTGCTGCCTGGTTACTCCATATACTTCCTCTACCTCATCTCCAAACATCCACCGAAGAAGGTCAATTCCATGGATGCACTGATTCATCAATGCCCCTCCGTCCTGCGCCCATGTCCCGCGCCAGGGTGCCTGATCATAATAATTCTTATTTCGGTTCCATCTTACATGAATAGAACCATGGGAAAGTTTTCCGAATCTTCCTGCTTCCAGCGCTTTTCTTAATTGCTGTACAGCAATGTTAAATCTGTTCTGATGACAGGCCGAAACTTTCACACCTTTTTCCTCTGAACGCCGGATAATTTCATCTGCATCTTCCATACTCATAGCCATTGGTTTCTCAATTATCACGTTGATCCCATGGTCAATGCAATATAAAGCAATCTCTGCATGCAGGCCGCTTTCTGTTGCAATTCCCACCAGGTCAAGTGAATTTTCTTGAATCATTTTTTTATAATCAGTATAGCGTTTAATATCTTCGCCCTGCATTTCATTTTTAGCTAAAACATCTTCGATATGTTCCGGTACAATATCACAAGCTGCGACAAAATTTAAATGGTTATTTTTTACGGCTTTTACATGATTAGTAGAAATTCTTCCACATCCTATTAATGCATAGTTCATAGTTCTGTTTCCTCACTATCAAAATAATTTACAATATCTTTCATAACAACTATCATATCACAAACCTGTTTTCCATAGTCTCTAATTTCTTTTATCACATCACTTTTATCTTTCTTTAAATATATTTCATCATAATATTTAATAATAGTTCTAATATCTATTAAACTTTCGTCTTCTGGAACCCTACACACAAAATAGCATTTATCTTCAGGAAAAACATCTATTCTTGTTGATGTTATTATAGGTAGGCCTTTAGCCACATATTCTCTGGTTTTAAGAGCGCTTGATATATATACATCTTTTCTATGCATTCCTAAAGGAGCAACTGCCAAATCGCAAATATTATATATTGCATCCAACTCCTCACCAAATTTCATCCCACAAAAAAATATATGTTTATCTATTTTATATTTCGATGAGATTTCTTTATAATAATTAATTTCTGGACCACATCCAACCAAAAACAACTTCAAGTTCCGCCTACCATTTGTTCTATAATATTCACCAATTCCTTTTATTAAACGATCATATCCTTGCCATTTTACCATTGAAGCTACTGCGATTAAATTTATACTTGTTGCTTGTTGTAAATTGTTTCTAACTGAGACTTGAGAAAAATCAATACCATTCACACAATTTATTGTTGGAATTCCAAAAATCATCTTATCTTTTGAATATGTTACTATTCTATCAACATATTCTTTCATAATTTTGCGATAATATTTATCCAAAAAAAGAACTAGTTTCTTGTCCCATTTATCTTGAAATTCTGCATCATAAGGATATGTTGGAATTTCAACAACAATTTTCACTTTATTGTCTTTTAAAAATTTCAGTAAATTTATAAAATATCTATCAGAAAAACAATATCGAATATATATACCTTCATATTTTTTATTTTTCATAAAATTTTTTACATCTTCGCAAACTCTTTTTCTTATTATTATCCCTTTTGCTTTACCAATTCTTTTTTCCTCTTGATCCCGTTGAACATATGTTACTCCTTTTTTTATATAACAAAAATCAACATTATAATGCATACTTCTCAATGCATGGATCTGATTCAAAATTTTTTTACAGATCCCATCAGATTCCCAGTTTTCAAAATCTACCATTGCTAGATAAAACAACTCTTTCATAAATCGTTCTCTCCAAATTCAGCTTTTTCCAAATAACATTAATCCTCTCAATGCAACTTCTGACAAAAGTGAAGGGCGCCAACGCTTACTGTAAAACGCACGCATCAGATTATCTCCAAATTTCTTTTGAGTAAATTGATGTAACAATTTTCTATCTTTCGACGACAAATTCTCAGCAAATAAAGTTTCAAATTCTTCAGCATTATTAGCAATTATATTTCTTTCTTTTATACTATTTTTTAACCACTTCATTTTATTTTTATTATTGTCCAATGTAATACTGTTTAAATGGCGTCGATGTTTTGATGCAATTCGAGAATCAAATTCACATTTTCCAAATGCAACTGCAATTAATTGTGCCCACCAATCATGCGAAACAATATGCTGAGGATCTCCTCTTAGCATAAGTTCCCTCAAAGTTGAATTTATTACCATAGAAAAGCCAAAGTATCTGCATTCCGTCAATGTGCGCTGAAAACTATTCTTATATTTAGGAGGAGTATAGTAACTTAAATGTTTCAAATCCGCATCAACATTTTCAAATGCGCTATGAAATAAACATGGAAGAGACATATCTTGACTCTCCATCCACTCCAACGCCCATAGCAATTTATCCGGCAACCAAACATCATCTTGATCACAAAAAGCCCAGAAATCTCCTGTATCTGCTAATAGCAGTAATTTCATAAAACTTTGGGAAAATCCAATATTTTCATCTGCATATAAAGTAACTTTCCCAGTATTTATATACGTACTTACTATTTGTACTGTCTTATCAGATGAACAATCATCTCGAACAAATATATGAAAGTTCTGATAAGATTGACTTAAAATGCTTTCAATTTGTTGTCCTATATATTTTTCTCCATTGTACGTAGAGATTAATATATTTATCTTTTTATTCAACATAAAATCAACTACTCCACTCACCATTTTTCTTTAATGCATTTCTAACAGCCTCCAAATATTTATATTTGTACTTTTCTGTTGGTTCTAAAATACACCCTTCTGCCCATTCATTCCATGCAGTTATAAATAATAAATCTGTTTTATATACTTCTTTTGTACGTTTTATTTGTATAGTCAAATATTTTTCAAATAATTCTGGTGTATTATTTTCAAGAACAAGTCCTCCATTCCCTTTACGAGGTGTATTATCCCACCCCGTAAAAGCACCCGGTATTTTTTTATTATTATTTGGTTTTCTTTTTATCACACATTCCCATATTTTCGAATAGTCCATTATCTCTAATTTCAATTCTGAAATCATCTCAACCTTTATATTCATTTTTTGTTGTATCCAGTTAAGAAGTCTATAACCCTTTTTTCTGATAGTTGCCTTTAGTTTTCCTCGACTATCGGCTATTGCGTATGAAGGTTGGAACTCTATTCCATATGAAAATCTTGAATCATCCTTTTTCTTATCCATATCAAAGTAGATATACTGATATGCAAATTTTATCCCTTTTAATCCATTCTTTTTGGCCTCTTTTTGCCAAAAATCCAACATTCTATTTAGATTTGGAATATCTTCTGGCATATATATTATAAATAAAGGCATTCCTTCATCTTTAATATATCGCGCATCCTTAAAAAAAGGTAAAAGATATTTAAAATGCGCTTTCCAATCACTTTCTCCTCCATATGATTGCGCAATTAAAGTTTTTTTGCTTCCCTTCCATGAATCTGTCCAACTATGATTTGCCCAAGACAAGCAAAATGGAAAGTCTACCTCCTTACTTTTTAAATAGTTCTCAACAGGCCTTTCGAGGAGTTTTCTACCTTCTATCCAGTAATGGTAAAAACAAAATCCATAAATACCATATTGTTTTGCAAGATCAGCCTGCCATTTCATAACATTTATATTATTTAAATTGTAATAGTTATTATATAATGGTACTAGTGGTTGATCGTGCCCCTCAAATAATGGCTTAGCTGCTTTGACATTAACCCATTCAGTAAAGCCTTCTCCCCAGAATTCATTATTTTCTGGTATCTCGTGAAATTGTGGCAAATAAAATGCAATGAGCCTCATAGCGTATCTCCTTATACAAACAACTTTGAAAAAGGCTACAATACTTCAATATTGCTTCTATTTTGAATATCTTTCATAACATTCTTTGTGTCAAAAATCACCTGCGCATACCTCTGCACCATATCATAATCCACATTCGTATGGGCACAGGTAATCATTACCAAATCTGCTCCACTTAAAACTTCGGGTGTCAATTCCGGTATACTTCTCCCACTCTGTCCATACATATTTTTAAATTCCTTTACCCAGGGATCATAATAGGAAACTTCTGCGCCAACTTCTCTTAATTCTTTAATAACACGAATTGCGGGGCTCTCCCTGTAGTCATCAATATCCTGCTTATATGCTACCCCCAAAACCAGTACTTTTGCTCCATTAATCGCTTTTTTATGGCGATTCAAAATATGCATAGCTCGTTCTACACAGTATTTAGGCTGACCATCATTAATTACCATACTATTTTCAATCAGTGTCGTATGAAAGCCGTATTCTCTTGCTTTCCATGTAAGATAATATGGATCAAGAGGAATACAATGGCCGCCTAAACCTGGTCCCGGATAAAACGCCTGGAAACCATAGGGTTTTGATTTTGCCGCATCTATTACTTCCCAGATAGATATTCCCATCTCATTGCAAAGCCGTCCCAACTCATTTACCAAGCCAATATTAATATTGCGATAGGTGTTTTCCAGGATTTTCTCCATCTCTGCTACGGCAGGGCTGGATACGGTATATACTTCACTTTCTAATACCGCACGGTACACCGCCGCAATTACTTCTGTGGCATCTTCCCCGATTCCCCCTACTACCTTTGGTGTATTCTTAGTTTTATAAATCAGGTTTCCCGGATCAACTCTCTCCGGCGAAAAACCAAGGTAAAAATCTTTTCCGCATTTCAAACCGCTGCCATTTTCCAAAATGGGCTTCACCAGTTCTTCTGTCGTACCCGGATACGTAGTAGATTCTAACACTACAATCGTATTAGAAGTAAGATACCTGGCAATAGCCTCTGCTGAAGATTTCACGTAACTAATATCCGGTTCCTGATGTTCATCCAGCGGTGTAGGGACACATATGGCGATAAAATCTACATCTTTTACAAAGCTAAAATCAGTTGTAGCTGACAGCATTCCCGTTTCTACGAGTCTTTTCAGATCACTGTCTACTACATCTCCAATATAATTATGTCCGGCATTCACCATATCCACTTTTGCACTCTGCACATCAAATCCTGTAGTATGAAAACCTGCTTTGGCCTTTTCCACAGCCAGGGGAAGTCCCACATAGCCTAATCCGACTACTCCTACTCTGAGATCTCTATTTGTTATCTTTTTCAATAATTCCGCTTTCATTTTATCTCCTTTATTTTTAGTATAAATCTTACATTTAACTTCATTAAAAGATTATATCTAACTTCACCTTCTATTGCAATGTTTTATCTTTAAGCCAAAGCTACAACCTGTTGTATAATCTGTAAAACTGTGATGATATTTAATATTACTATCCCAGACAGCAAATATCTAGATAAATCTTTCTTTACCATAAAAACCGAAGATTTCAAAATAACCAAAACCAAAATAAAAAATGGCAGATAGTATCTTCCCTGAAGCCCACTGATCCTCTGAGATGTAACAGGTGTCCATACCAAAAGCATAGAAAGCATAATTAACGCAAACGCCCCAGCTGAAATAATACCCATATATATCTTTTCTCCTGGTTTTACAACTATTCTCTCCTTTTCATGAGGAATACAGGAGATCAATAGCAAAATCAGGAATCCAATCGTTACATACCACGCTATGTTTATGTCAAGCCATGATAGTTTTCCTCCCAGCAAATTTTTGATCAAGTCATCCCCTGAGCGATACAGAGAATTTACGCAAATCCCAATTAGTCTGAGCGGCGCATGAAAAAAGTCAGTCATTGTATACACTTTTGTTGCATTTGATCCCCCCACTGCCGTTCCCGAAGCGGCTGAAAGGCGTGTCAGTGTAGCTATCATATGTTCTTTCAGGAATATCAGCAGAAAAAATGCACACAGCATTGTGGTGTAAACCCGATGCCTTCCTGTCATCTCTTTTCGACTATGAAACACTCTGAGAAGAGGTAAAAAGCACAGAGGGAGGTATACTCCACCTTTCACGGTAGCCAAAAGACTCCCTGTAATCAATATAACTGCTATATCTTTTCCCTTAATTTTTTCTGCATCACTATATACAAAATATAAAGCATAACTGACAAACAAAAAAGATCCCGCATTAATCATCGCATCATAAGAAAACGATGCTGCTTCCTGCAGGGAGATAGGCAGCAATGCAATCAGGCATAGAGTTACTTTAGCAAACGGTATTTTTTTAACCGACAGATAGGTCAGCAACCCATAGCAAAGCAGCGCGCAAAGCCTTCCCAGCAGCATGGTTGGTGTCATTCCCAGCCCGCAAATTCTTCCCAAAGATATTCCAACCGCCTGCGGGATGTAAAATATTCGTCCGGCATTTCCCAGATTGCTAATTGCTGCGCATTCTACTAAAGTTTCATTTTGAGCCTTTGTCCAAAATGTTTCATACAGCTTTTTATACGACTGAACCGTAACTTCCCGGTGTCCTTCCGCTGTCATATCCACATCTTCAGCACGTTTATAAATATATCCTGGTTTTGTACTTTCTTCTATTCCCATTATTTCATTTGATATTCGGTATGCCGTATCAATATGGGAAGGTTCGTCTGGTGCACCATATAAAGTAATCACAATTCCAAAAATCATTCCCATAGTAACAACCGAAACCAGAAATATATTTTCTATTCGCAAAGGGCGGAAAAAACATAAAAAATAAATTAGTATAACTATCCCAAATATAATTACGCACAGTGTTCTGTACAAAGGAAGTAAAAAGTCGTTATCATTTAATTCCAAAGTTACTGCTGCATCATTCTGCTCAGCATTTGAAAATATGACATTAAGATTTTCAGTTGTATTTTCTAATTTAATTTCCAGCTTTAATATATGGTCTTCTGTTATTAAAACCGTTTCTGAAAAAGGAATATTTAAAAATCCTTCTTTTTGTGCTAAACTATCTGCCGACAAGACAAATTCTGTATCTGCCAGGGTTGTCCCTGTCGTTGTGTCAATTAATAAAATTTTTAATTCCGCATTTTTTCTTTCTTTATCTGTCGTGAAAGCAATGCGCATTCCATCAATACTGCTATTTCGAATTGCTGTTTCACTATAAGAAAGAATTATATCATGAGAAACCTCCGGATTCTGGCAATTCAATTCAGTCAAAAAAACATCATTTAATGCATAATACTGATGCTTTTGTATCGCTTCTTCCACATAATATTTATACACAAATATCATGGAAATCCCGAGTAAAATCACTACTCCAAAAAATCCAAAAATTTTCCCGATTTTCTTTCTTTCCTTAGTTTCATTCTCATATATAATAGTCGAACACAATCTCTCCGTATATGCATCATCAGTCTTGCTCTTTTGTTTAGAAGCATATAACCTTATCCAGGCAAAAATCAAACCTCCTAATCCCAACGCCATCCCTCCCTGAAAGGCAGCGTCTAAAATATTGTTATAGGATGAACTTGCCTGATACATAGAAGTAAATACTAGATTGTCCGCCTTTTGCTTTAACTCCTCTCCATTTACACTGATTGTAGACTTTATATTTTCGCTTCGGCTTAAAACCAGTTGCGGACAAACGTATACCCTATCTCCTTTCAATTTTAGCTTTAAATAGACCTCTCTATTTTCTGCATTTTCAACAGGAAGCGAAAAATAAATCGAAGATCCTGCATCCTTATTCCGTACCATTTCATATTTTAATTCAACGGTATCTTTCGCCAACAATTTGTCCGTTTTTTTATCAAATAGACTCGCTTCTATTTTTTCTTCTTTAAATCCATAATCAGAAAGGAATTTTACCTGTATACCTTCAAAATTATTATGATTTAGACTAAAATCTACTTTCAGTTCCACGTCTTGGGAAAGTTCTATTGTATCCTGACGCTCCAACCCATAATTTTCGGTGATATATGTTTTCTCTGTTTTTCCTGATAAAATAATAGTATACAAAATACAGCAAACAATATATACTGCAAAAACAATATTTATTGTTTTGGAATGTGTAAACACTTTTTTGCCGCGTATTTTCATATACAACTCACCCTATTTTTCTATCACATGAATACTTTTATTTATATTTTTCTGCAATCTGAAGCAACTCTTCTGCCCTTGCAGCAAATGAAAACTGCTCTTTGATCAGCCTTTGCTGCTGCAGTACCCGCCTTTTTATTTCCTCATAATCTGTCTCTATCTGCCGCACACAATCACGAAACTCTTCCTGATTGCTGTAGTATAAAACAGCATCCGGGAAAATTTCCCTCAATTCATCACAGACATCCGAAATCACCGGCAAACCGCAGGCCAGGGCATCAAAGATCCGGTTGTTTACAAACTGCTTCTCCCGCATATCGTCCCAGTGGTCGTTCAGCGTCACTTTTGCAGACCGGTATAGATCCGGGATCTGGCTGTTTTCGATAAA